>JAABUO010000081.1_pt1 | contig 265611 bp, 221 predicted proteins | sample 5559291 | NCBI WGS metagenome assembly JAABUO01 (sample SAMN10711878, study PRJNA513372) | rock metagenome | isolation source: Antarctica rocks | place: Antarctica: Victoria Land, Finger Mt sud
CACCCCCCAACCCCCAGCTCCTTGATCCTCCCCGCCCTCTCCCCCAGCAAATACTCATCCAGCCCACCCACCTTATCAATCGTCCTCAGCACCCGCGCCTGCACCCTGACCCTCACAAACCGCTCCAGCGCATCGGACCACAGCCGCTTGGAATGGATGCTCGGGCGCCAGATACGGCGGTTCTTGACTTCGTTCTTGGTGGAGACGGTGTTGCCGAAGCGGATGCGTGAGCTGCCGTACAGGCCTTTGTTGGATTGCTTGTAGAATTGGGAGGCGCCGTAGGGGTAGGGGGGGATGGTGGGTTTCGGGGCGAAGCGCTGGGCGTCGGCGGCGGCGCGGTTTTTGAGCTTGATGCGCTGGGAGAGGGGGAGTGTGGGGGTGGTGGAGAAGGTGCGGAGGAGGAGGAGGGAGGGTGGTTTGGGAGGTGGCATTCTGGAGGGAAGGGGGGAGGGATGGAAGATGGGAGGTTTTTGACGCTCTGGATGTGGGAATTGAGGTCGGTGCGAACGGCAATTCGTTTGAACTATGTCTGGAAAGACATCATGAAGGTCTGATCGCGGACTCTTTCGATTTCGGAATGGCAGACGTGAAGGTCAATCTCGACAGAAGAAGGTAGTCCTAGCTCAATTCTAGACGCGCTAGGCGCATGCTCCAAGCTCACAGAATCAGATCTTCCTACAATTCATATCCTCCAACTTACCTTCGCTCTAGCCTACGTCGCCTCTCCCCGCAAGATGTCCACCCCCCAAGACCGCATCCTCGCCCTTCAATCCCGCATCACCTCCCTCGAGTCCACCATCTCCACCCTCATCGCCCGCACCACCGCCACCCCACCCCCTTCCACCCTCGCCATCGCCTTCGCAACCGCCCTCCTCGCCGCCCTCGCCGGCTACTTCTACAGCCAATACTCCTCCCTCCGCCACTCCCCTTCCGATCACCTCCCCAGAAAATCTCGTAAATCCCGCAAACCCGCCCCCTCCAGCTGGCCCAACAGCTACGACGTAACCATCCACCCCGACAGCTCCGACTCGGAGCTCATGCACGGCCTCACCCGCGGCAATTCCAGCCATACCTCCTCATCCCCTTCAGACTCAGACCCCTCATCCTCAGACGAAGCCCCCCACCCTGCCCTCATCCCCTTCACCACCTCCACAGAAGAACACAAACTGACCCTCGTCCTCCGCACCGACCTCGCCATGACGCGCGGCAAGATGTGCGCCCAGGCCTCCCACGCCACGCTCGCCAACTACCGCTACCTACAAACCCACTCCCCGAATAACCCGGTGTTGAAGCGGTGGGAAAGGGGAGGGCAGGCGAAGGTCGCGCTGCAGGTCAAGAGCGAGGAGGAGATTATGGAGTTGCAGGCGAGGGCGGTGGGGGCGGGGCTTTGTGCGAGGGTGGTGAGGGATGCGGGGAGGACCCAGATTAAGGCGGGGAGTGTGACGTGTTTGGGGGTGGGGCCGGGGCCGAGGAGTGTGGTGGATGGGGTTACGGGGGGGTTGAAGTTGTTGTAGGGAGGGGGAGGGGTGGAGAGGGTGGTGCGGATGGTATTGGAGGCGCTGGGGTTGGGTTTGGCGTTGCGAAGTGCTGGCGTCATATGCTTCAATGGCTACGGAGTGGTGTTTAGCGCCTCTATGACTCTGGGTCTCCATTAGTGAATCAGTCCTTGGTCGCTTTGTTGGTACGAAGTGTGAGTGCATGTTGTAAGCACCCATATACGTATTATAGGCTATGTGATCTAGCTTGCGCCCCAAATGACGAATCATCTACAATTCACTGCCATTGAATGCTATATAAAATCCATTGGATCGACGTAAAATCGGTCATACGTCGAAGGCGTCATTCATCACGATGTCCACGGAAGCTGTTCTCTTGGAACGCCCAAGCTTCCCATGGTCCGCCCTCCAATCTAGCGCCGCGGTCGATGGTCTCCGGCTCTTTGCCGCGCTATCTCCTCCCTGAAGGCATTACTTCCTTCCCTTCGGCTGTCAATTGGTGGACTTCCCATCTGATCTCCCAACGATACTTCCCTTCTGTGGCCGCCCCGTGACTGAAGCTCAACCCCTTGCACAGGCTCATCTTTGAACGAATACCCACGACTTCTAGTACTACGGAACTCATCCCCGGTGAGTGGGCCAGCCCCGTGCCCTCGTGCTCTGCTGCCCATGTAGCCTCGACGGCGCCTTCGCATGACCAAGAAGAGGCCGACGGAAAATGCGAACAGGAACACAAGTCCAATAGGTATGCCCACCTCCATCTTCGTCTTATTTGAGGAATCATGCGGTGCTGGGGTGGCAGGCGCATCCGAAGCTGAAGGTGAGGCCGAAGGTGTGGGAGGCTCGATCAGGGAAATAACAGGGCCTGCGAGGTTCGTACGATTGCCATCGGGCGCTATTGTCTGAATCCAGACGGAGAGATTGTTCTGTGGTTGATTTTCCAGCCAATCTTGCTCCATCGTCACTTCCACTGTGCCTATTCCACTTGAGACTGTCTGACTCCAACGAGCGACGCCGCCATCTCCAGACTTTTCGGTAACATACTTCAATGACACAGTAGTGTTGGAGCTGCCGTTGAATATTGAAGGGTCCCAGGTCACTGCGTCCTATTCGTCAATTGGTCCATCACGGAATTTTTGACGGGCCGTGGGGCACGACATACAGGAATATTCCCTGCCAACCCAGACATTTTGCGACATTACTGGCTCGCAGAAAGGCCCGTTTCCGCCATCGAACCACTCGAGATACGCAAGATGACAAATGTGTGAGTTACTCGAGTTCGTAGGTATAGTAGTACTGGCCGGCGACAAGGGTAACGTTGGATTGCTTGAGGCCTGCGGGCTGGCAGTCGTCGAGACGGCGCCTGTTGTCAAGCTCGAATGAGCAGCACCAGATGTCCTGGACGTTGTTGGAGTAAAATATGACTTCGAGGACGCGAAGGCTTGAGACACTGAAATAGAACCTGTCAATTGGACAATTAGATCAGCTAGGTTATTTACTTATAAAACTATCTGAATTGCAGACGACATACTCTCTACTTGCCGTTCCAATGGATTGGCTAAAGCATAGCCGGTTGATAGGCGTGAGCCCACCCCGAGGATCGCGATGAGGCAGGCGAAATCAAGCACGTTCTGTGACCAGATCATTGTCGAACTTTAAGCTCTTCTTGTTATAGCGGGGTCGAAAAACAGTCTGAGCCGTAGCTATAAGAGCGGGGAAGCTCAGACACAATGAACATGCCTGGTTGATCACATCACCCTCAAGGCACACGAGCAGAAGCTCGAGATGCAACAAGCTCGGCAGGCAGCATCTCGAGCCTTAGAGAATTCACCGCAAGAGGCTGGTCGTAGTATAGTACCTTAGATCGGGTGGCACAGTCGTCGGGTTAGAAAAGCGCCAAGAAGCAGTCTATATTGGGTCTAGCACCGTCATTGCCAAGACCGACCTCGACTCCATTCGCGGCCAGGCGCATACAACTATCAACCAAGCTGATAACGCGCTGTTGCCTTCTTGTCACTAGTAGGGAGATACATTCTATCAATTTGCCCTTTCAGACCTCTAATCTCGTTATCCTTTGCAATTTGAAGTACTGTTTCTAAGGTCCTCCAACAGTCAACTCAAAACCGACATCCAACATGCGTCTTCCAACCACACTCCTCGTCGCTCTCCCTGCGATTGCAGCGGCCCAACAGCAGAAGCCCCTCGGAGAGAACTTGCAATCATGGTTTGACAAGGCCAAGTCATATATTCCGATAGGAGTCAAAGAACCTGTAGCTGCTGGGGCAGCAAAAGTCGCCTCGAAGAACATCACCCCATTGACGAGTGATAACTGGCAGTCAACGTTCTCCCCAACAACAAGTTCAAACAAAAGTCCGGAGGAATGGATGGTACTCGTATCTGGCGGTAACAAATCCTGCTATGGTCAGTGCGCCGGCGTTGAGAAGGCATTCAATGAGACAGCAGCGGTCTTCATTGCGGATCCTACGGCACCAAACCTTGGATATATCAACTGCGACACAGAGCCTATCCTATGCGCGATATGGGCTGCAGGCCCTGCAGCAATTTGGCACATTCAGCGTCCAATTGCCCACTCAGGTCAATCCACTCCCGCAACCACGATTCGGATCATCAAGCTTAACACTACCACTACCACAACCGGTGAGATCACGGCGATTCACACCGGGAAAACATATGACAAGGAAGTTGCCTATGAGGGTGCATTCCATCCTTTCGATGGTTGGCTGGCGCGGTATTACCTCAATCAGCCAGTGGGCACCGGCTTGTACTACTTCTCCTTGATTCCGAGTTGGCTGTTCATGATCGTCATCAGTATGGCCAGCAGAAATCTCATGTATGTATGCCCGCGTCGATCTTGAGTTCATTGTCTAACGTTTGAGCAGGAGCCGCAGGATGGGAGGTCCTTCAGCTCAGCAATCAGCGCCGTTGGGTGGAGCGCCGCCAGCGAATGAACCTCAGCCGCGATAAGAAGCGCAGTCGCAGGGGGAAAGCTATATTCTATGCGGCCAATTACTTCATTCAGAGAAGATGCGTTTCGCCTAGCTATATCTGGGCAGTCATCGTTGGAAAGGGGTTTCACATAGATACCAAGCCATGAAGGTCGCAAAGGGATCGTCCCTGTATCAGGACATGGAGCACGGATTGATGCTATTTGTCATTTTATCTGTTCTCTGGTAGGGTTTGCAAATCTACGTATTTACTTCTTGTAGAATTAGAGAGTGATAATGGAAATAATGACATGTCCACAAGAGCTCGCTTCCCCTTGATCCTCCCAAACCATTGACATGCTCCCACCACTTGATCTTTCTACCTCACGAAACAACCCAACATCTGTGATCTTGCACAAACGTCTTACAAACCTTCTTGGCGCTGACGGAGCGGTTCGTCTTTCGGCCGAGGAGTCCACAAAGCAAGCTGCCGTTGAAGAAGTACATAACAATCGCAATGATTGACGGCCTTGACTGATTGGAAGGCAGGAATACCAAGAAGCTTATATCGTCGCGGTGCAAAGCCAGCTTCTACGATCAATAATTCCCCGCGTCTATGGCTCCACTCTGTCGGAAGAGGTATGTCAACAGCATCACTCTGGCCTTGGTGCACAGCTAACAGGTGTCTCAAGCTGCGATTTCTCATAACTCTCATATCTTCTCCTTTCGATGCGTCCCAGCATGCGCGCATCAATCATGTTCTCTCGCTTTCCAACATCGATCCTTCACCGCTTGGAGCTCTCATCTCCAAGGAGATCTCGTCCCTTGCAAGCTCTATCCTGAAAGTAGCCGATCCATTGGCCAAGACGCCCTGTACGGTCGATCTGATCTCCGCACGAAAGAAGGAGCTGAAGGCAACCGAGGAGAAGCTTCACCATGCTCGCCTCGACCTAGCAGTTGCCATATCCACAATATCAGAAACCCAGGGTGAGGCCTTCGAATTAGGCATCAAGGCACTCGAGGGTGTCAAATATGGCAGCGCCGCAAGGTCGGCGAGTGCTGAGGCGGGATACTTTGCTACAGTGGCCGAGGGTCTTGATGAGAAGCTAAAGTAGGTGGCTCCGACTGAACCAGACTTGCGAAAGGGTCCTAGGTTGCGCCCAACGAGTAGCTTACGAGATGTCACAGAGTCATAAAGCTCGAGGCTCTTCAATCAATCTACGATCCGGAGGTACGAGCTGCGCTAGAAGCATACGACGAACACCTCGACGAAGTAAGACTACGCTTGAAAGCTCGAGAACGGGTTGCTCAGCACAGACTGCGTGAGTATGAAGAGGTTGGCAAAGGTATGAGTGATATCGCTGAAAGGTATGCTTGGCTATCACAAGAGATGAAGAATGTAAGGGCACAGATTTTGAGTCTAAAAGATGGGCATTGATGATGCATTATGTGGATATCTATCCATACGCTGGCACCAGTGGGTGCTGATTCTCGAGGCTGACTTCAAGGAAGCCTTTCCGATTATTAAGGTCTTCCCACATCATCAACAATATCCTCGAACGTTTTCGTGCTTTGACGATGGGTCATTACCGGTCGTTCAATCTATAGCCATCTCGTCGACACGTTTCCTCGGGGTGCAAAGCCATTGTATCTTATCGAGCGATCCCCGGAAACGAGTATCCTGCCAGCGTTCGGGATACTGACGTTTGTCTCCTCCATTTGTTATAGTACCCTGCTGGTGTCAAGATCCCACTGACTCCGTCGCAAGCTCCACCGCCAGTTTTGCTGTTCGTCCACTTCCCCTGGTTGGAAGAAGCTAAGGCTTGTGCAGCTACCGTATCATGACCTTGTAGAAGAACTTTACGGCCACGTGCCTCGACATCTTGGCTTTCCTCCAGACCCTGCTCGCTCCCCCAACACGGTTTCTTTTCTCCTCCAAGGGCGGTTTTTGATTCCAACAATTCGGCTTGGGTGTTTATGGATCGAGAAGTAAGGAGCCACAGTCTCTCCCCTACTCCTCGCTGCGACGTCCGCCTCTGTTCGCTGCCGAGCAAGATGCTCGGCCAACCTCTTCATCTCCTGCTCTTTGTCCTCAAGAAGCTTCTCGACACTTTCATGCCCAAATGAGCTGGGATCTTCCCCCACCCCTTCTCTCAGATCAAATTGCTTCAACCATCTCCAGACATCTTTAAAATGCCAAAGATCCGGAAAGCAATCTGCTATCCGATACCTCGTTCCAGCGCGGCACGACGCTTCGTCATGGCCCTCGATGAATTGACCATGCTTCTCATAGATGTGGAGATGGTACTTTTTGGAGTTCTCTTGCGCTGTTTTAGACCACTTATGTTTGAAAGCCACGATGCCGGGCGCGTAACACCGAGTCGATGGTGCCTTGCCTGTAACTTTGTAGATCCGAAGGAGGATGATGCTTGCGTCTCTTTGCTGATGAAGGAGGAGCTCCATTGCGTTGAGCTGTATCTCGGTCGATCGAAGGAGCTCCATTGTTTCGATACAGAAACTTGAGAATCCGACTTGATTTGAGTGAGTTTAGCAAACAAAGATCTCATGACTCCTCTTATCATAATCGTCTACGGCTGTTGTGTCCAGCAAGTCATCACATAGGATCGCGATTTCTCATCACCATTATTTGAAAGGGGTATTCCTTGTTCCCGATCTAGGATATTTTCCAGTCACTCTGTGTTGCTTTTCTCGTGTTTTGCAGCATTGGTCCTAGCCTTGTCACCACCCGATAAACTGAAAGAGGACGCTACAACTCGTTCACGTCTCCAAGTCCCTCCACGATATTCTCCCATCACCCCTCAACTCCCCTCAGCCACCTCACCCCCCCTCCCGCCCCCATCGACTGGCTCCCCGTCAACTTCACACGTTTCCTCCTCCCCTCCTCCCCATCTCCCTCACCAACATCCTCCTCTCCCCAATCACCCCTCTCCACCTCCCCCAGCCACTTCCAAACCCGCCCAAACCCCTTGACAACAAGGCTACATCGCTTCAACCAAGCCAACGGATACTGACGGCGAAACGCATCTCTATAGTACTCAATCAGCTCCGGGGCATGCCGCTCTAGCATGCAGATATGGGCTCGGGCTTGGGGTAGCGTTACGCCGGGCGGGAAACCTGGGATCTTGCGCGGGGGAGGGTAGGGGGCTGGTGTGGTGGAAGGGCGGGGGGCTGGCGTGGAAGGGCGGGGGGCTGGCGTGTCCTCTCGGGGTGGAGGGTTGGTGGGGAGGGAGGGGAGGGAGGTGTTGTGGGGGTCCATGTGGTTCGTGAGGATACCTGGATTTTGGGCGTGGTGAGTGAGGCGCTGATGCGAGGTTTGTAGTTTTAGTCCGCTTGTATTGAAGTAGGAATGGATGGCAAGAGATTTATTGCGGGAGGAGTTATGGTCTTTGTAACAAGAGATGGTGTTGCTTGGTTTGGCACCTGTTCTCTTGACCCCCTTGTTATACAATTTTCACTTGTTGTATGAATCTCAGGACATCGCGTGTTGCCAGCTGCCTCTACAGCTGCCTGTCGAATGTGGGATATACAGTCATGCTCAACATCCATCATCGCCTTCTCCAACGCTCACCCATCATTTCAAAGGTCCATCACCAACACCTCTACCCTCCCCTCAACAACGCGCAACCCCTAGGCTCAAACAAGGCCCCTTCTCCCACGTCCACCCTCCCATCTCCCCTCTACTACCACCCCCCCCCCAGCGATAGCACCCCTCAATCACCACCCTCCCCCACAACCCCCCCACAACCCCCAATACTCAACACTCAACACCTCCCCTCAACCACCTCTCTACCACTTCAATATCCTTTCCCCAGAAAGCACACCCACCGCCCCATCCATCAACTACCCAGAGCTCCACACCTTCACTATCAACTATCCTCCATCTCTCGAAAGTGTACTCCATCTCTCGAAAAGGCACTCTATTTCTCGAAAAGGCACTCTCTTTCTCGAAAGTGCACTCTGTTTCTTGACCAGGCACTCCCTTTCTTCACTGCGCACTAACGCACACTTCGCGCTTCCTTCCTATTCCTTTTCCTGGTATTGGTATTTCATCTGGGAGAGCATGCGTTGGTGCGGATTTGATGGGTACAGTACGGTGTGAGTATATACGCAGGTATTTAGAGGGGATAGGGTTGTGAGGGTCTGGATGGAGTTTGTGGCGGGGTCTAGATGGGAAGGGTGGTTTCTGGGGGATGCGCTATGATTGAGGGATGAGTGTGAGAGGGTTAGATGTGAGGCGTGTCAGTTAGTATTCTGATCGGAGATGTTTGGTGGGCTTAGGTAGGGAGGGTAGGGAGGTGTTGCTGGGTTGGGTGTGAGAGGTGGAAGTATAGGGGATGGGGATGACACAAGGGGAGATATGAAGAAGAGAGAGGGCGCAAAATCTTGTTTCCTGAGTCTAGCGCAAAGCATTCCACAGCGCCCACATCCTCCAAGGCCGGCCCTCTATCCCACCAGCAGATCATATATCGGTCCTGGCCTCTCCCGCTGAGGCTAAGTGATGGGAAGGCGTTACAACGGCCCCCAAAACCACAAATCCGCCCCCTCCCTCCTCCACCTTCTCCACCCCCTTCCCAGCCCCCTCCTCTCCTCCCTCCTTACCCTCCTCCCCTCCTTCGCTCCCTCCTTCCTTCCCTCCACCATCTCCTTAACCCTTGCCTTCTCCCCCTCCCTCCTCTCCTTCACCTCACTCCGCCTCTTCTCCCCCTCCTCCTCTCTTTGTCTCTTTTGCTCGTCTAGCCGCCTCGCCTCTTCGTCGAACTGTATCGACTCCTCAGTCTCTTTCTCTTTCCCTTTGCTTTTCCGTTTTTTGGCTTTGACGCGCCGTTTTAGGGCTTCGAGGGTTGAGAAGGGAGGGTGGCAGAATTTGCATGAGTGCGTGGAGCTGGGGGGGAGGGAGTGGGGTTTCTCGATGAGGAGGGGGTCGCCGCTTTGGATATTCAGGGGGTGTTGTTGGTCGGGTGTGGAGGGGCGGGAGAGAGGGAGAGGGATCTCGGCGGCGGAGGGGAGGGAGATGGTTGAGGGGGGTGGGGTGGGTGGTGGAGGCGTGGGCGTGGTGGTGGAGTAGGTGGAGGAGGCGAGGGAGGGGGAAGGTGGCGGAGGTGGGGAGGAGGACATTTTGTTGTTGTATGCGGTGGGGGTGGGGTTGCGGAGGTGAGGAGGTGGGGAGGTTTGTTGGTGTGTTTGGGTGTGCGAGTTGTATGTTGGATTCGTATGGACGTTTGAAGTGGTTTGAAGTGGATATCGAGGGGTTGATGGTCTGACTGGGTGTAGAGATCCTGGATTTGCTCTTATCCATATGAGATTGAAAGTTTGTTGTATTTTCCTTGGGGGTCTGCTTGGATGTTTTTCATGGAGATTGCAAGAGCGTGAGATGGGTAGTGATGGAGTTGATAGACGGACTTTTGGGTGAGTGAGCGCATTGAGGTATTTCTGACTTGGGGAACACCATTTTTGGAAGTTCTTCTGGCTAGGTTGCTTCCGTGAGGTGCCGGTGGCTCATTCTTGGAGGCGTCGTGCAAGCTATCCCATGCACTGGTACGGTGCACTTCTCGGAATATAGTCAACTCACAGGCTTGTTGCTGCCGTCTTCGGGCTCTTCTGTTTGATTTTTCGCTCAATAAAGTCAATTGCTGTGACAGCTTGCCTTTTCAGATATGGGTCTCCGATGATCTTTGGAACTGAAAGTTTCAGCCCGTTCTGAAGCCGTCAAATACGTTTTCCGGAGGAGTGGCACCATTCTTGTCAATGCATGGGTGAAGCTGCCGGAAGCTGCTGAGTGAGTTGGCTTGTGGCGCTCGGGGGCTGCGCTCATGCCAAAGGTTGAGTAACGGTATTTGCCATCATGGCTTCGTCAAAACGGCTTCTTGATCTTGATTTTTTGCTGACAACATCCTATATACTATAGATCAATTAGGTCCTTCGAATCTCTTCTCAGCTGACTAGTATACTGATCCATTCGAAACATTTTGGTGCAGACACTGAAGCCTAGATCGTTAGATGTTTCTTCGGTCCGTCTTCTCTTTCTCCACCGCCGTTTCCAGCCTCTTCCAAGGCAAACTCATCATTTGTTGAGGCTCAACAACCGGAGGTAATCACAACCCTGTCACTTCGCCTAATGAGGGCTTGTAACCAGACACAAAGGTCCTCAGCGGTCAGCCTCAATTGAAGAATGGATGCAGCTAGCGGTCCTCAGAGTTACATGAAAGAGAGTATCTGATCCGTGAGTACTGACGAAACCACGGGATATGCTACTTAGGACCAATGAGAACGCCGCCACGGCAGACTTAGTACTGTATCCCGATGAGAAACCGTTGAGGGGATGCGATGTAGATCTGAACATCTCGACGACAGGAACGGGAGATCCGCAAGATGGTATAGAGATCCGTTGGATAGATGAGGGAGTCCAGCCTCGCCAAGTGATCGTACCGAGAGGCTTTATAAACCTATTTCCCTACCCTTTCAGACTTCTCTCCGTACTTTCATCGTGTATTTATCGCTGGCAATAATAACTACTCTATTCAATCACCGTCTCTTGAGATCTTCAAGCGTTACTGTTTTGCCTCTACAGCTGGGAAGGATAGGACTTATCTTGCATCATATCTCCGGCGCAAGCCTCAAACCATAGAGGGAGTACACTATACTTTATATCAGCATCCTCACCAACGTCACATTCTCTAGAAATGGCGCCCCTCCCTCGCTCCTCACTCCCGGCCAGCTGCGGAGTCCCCTTCGACACCACCAAAGCGAGCACCTTCTGGGTCCTCTATCTCATTGATTGGATCCTCACCATCCTCACCGCCTTGTACCTTCTCTATCTAATAGTCGCTCCCCGCTTGACTGGAACCTTCCGCAAAGGCAAGAAACCCGATAAAGGTAAAGGCAAAGAAGTTGTTCGCAACGCAAAGGATAGCAGTGGAGATAACAACACTGAAGAGAGTCAGTCAACCCTCACAAAAGAGAAAGCGAAAGCAAATCGCATCTACCGCATTAGCATCGGCCTCACAGTCTTCATGTTCCTGCTCTTTGGAGCGCAGGGCTTCATCACCAGGGGCGCAACGGCTTGTATCGAGGGCCCAGGCTTTCTAGGTGGGGAGGAGTGGCGGCCCTGGACGGTGTATGCGGTCCAGGGCGCGGTGACAATTGGAAGCGTTGGCGGGGTATGGTTGTTGGCTAGGAGGCGCCGGTCTTTGGAAAAGGGGGATGGTGCAGCTTCGGAAGTGGAGCTTGAAGAGCGAAATGAGCCAAGGCGGGACGAAGATGGAGAGCCTGTAGAGGGGAATGAGCGGCCAATGGCAGAGGCTGCACATAATTGGAGCGTAGGCGACGAGCCGGGGCCAAGCAGATACGTGGAGCCGAAAGAGCGCAACAGCCAGAGCCGTTCGAATGTTGCCAAACATATCGCGAGTGGGAGCCCAAGCGTCGATAGAAAGGATACACCGCTTCGACTCCCCGTCAGCCAGCGCTCCGCACAGATGGCTTACGGGCGGACGACGTCCGAAGTGACTGCCGAGGACATGTTCCACCCTATCCGGGTCCCCTTCCCAGGACCTCGACACGGCAACGGCGAAGGGAGCTCAAGCGATGTGCAGCGGCTTGCCCAATTGACCGCTGCGGCTAGCTCTCAGGCTGCCGATGTCCAAGGCTTTCCGTTCCCACCGACTGGTACGGTGCTAGAAAGGTCTCCAGCCTTGGAAGCAGAGGTACTCCTGCCAGCGATCAGCGAGTGCGAGCTGGCGAGACGCAATGCTATAAGGAGAACGGGGCATACGAGCTCCCCGAGGCAGGACTCGGGTATCGTGATGGGCATTGAGCGGGATAGTGCTGAAGCGCTGCGGTGTCCGCTCCCTGCACCTGCTGCTACACCTGAGCTTGCTCTGGAGTCTCCTGCTACACCGGCTCCTGCCTATACCGCTGCAGCACGGACGAAATCATCAACAAAACGTTCCACGATCAGGCACTGGGAAGGCACCATCGCGGTGCAATCTTATAAATCTAGCCATGTCATGCCTCCAGACTGGTGGAACATCGAAACAGCGCCACCAAGCCCCAGTATGGCACCACTCACTAGATGTCCTAGGGTTAAAGACTGAGGTCCGCCGGCTATACCTCGCGGCACGTCTCCTGTCCGGAAGCTAGGGTCTCTACGGCCTCTTCGCTGTTGTCTGGTACCCCATGCGCTGGCAGCGTGTTCATTTCAGGGGCCTGCAGTCTCTTGACTCTCTCTCAACACGCTATAGAGAAATTGTTGACCAAGCAGCCAGACAGCAACGCTTCATTGCTTAAGCTAGGCATCTTCGAAACATGTTACCCATTCAACCGAAATATTTGATGAAAGAAAGCCACAGCCAATAGAAAAGAGAAGGTTTGCACGGGATATTGCGGATTTATTAGCACTTACCAGTGCCAGCGTATGGGACGCCAAAGCGGACTACCACCGTCAAGATCTGCTGACCTGCATTGCAGGCAGATACATTGACCGGGGGCTCTGTTGCTTGTTGCCGTAAAGGTATCTCGGCAATGCGTCATAGTGAGTGATCACCGCAGACTTGAAACGACTTCTCGCTGATGCCAACAGGAAGTTTCGTGGCTGTCATGACCTACCATAGGTCAATAATCCAAGCAACAGTCATCTGCATCGAAAGGATATCGATCGACTACAAAAGGGTGAAGTTGATGCTGCGAGGGGTGGTAGGATACATCATCGGCTTGTCTCTGGAAGGGAAATCATTCGGGCTTTGGATGCTCTGAAGAGCAGCGATATTATATAAAGGGATGATCCCCCAGATCTCATTCCACAATTAGCTTGATACCACGAGCGCTATAGGGGGCAAGAGGCGCTAGTGTCAGACGTACTGCTTATACAGACAGCCTTATACATCAGATTCATCTGTTAGGTGCTGCTGTTGGTGAATGAAGAACAGTAGAAGAAGACTGATCAAATCTAAAACTTCAAATCCTGGCTATCTTTGTTATTAATTGCGGGGAACCTGTCTGTCATCATGGGAGGACAGGTAGGGCAATACATTTGCTATTTGATTCATCTGGGAGATAGACCAAGCAGAATTGCAAGCGTGTATGGCACCCAATACAGATGACCTTGTGTTTCGTAACATGCCAGTAACACTTTATGCATTCACCATCGCTCGCACTCATTCTTGATGGTCTTGACGGGCTCGTAAAAGCCAAATCAGTGGCTTATTATCGAGCACTCGTCGTCTGACTCAATGCAGTCGTAATTGAAACTCTTGTAGTCGCTTCTGTGGTAGTCATCGGCCTTCTCTGTCCCGATCGACTGTTTAGAGACAGTCCTCGAGGGATTGCTATTCGAACCTGTGAAAGCGATTAGTACGGGACCCGAGGAATCGGTATCTTGCTACAAGGTATACCAAGCTTCCCCGCCATGTCCTTGCAAGCAGCTTTCAACCACTTGATCTTTCTTCTCTGACCCTGCTTTGCCACCGTGCTGATGATCTTTCTGGAATCAAAATCCTTCGGGTCTTCCTCTTTCTCAAATTCCTTCTCGTCTTCCTCCATGGTAAATTTTTTCGCCTCTTGCTTCTTGTCGAATTTTTTCGCCTCTTGCTTCTCGTCAAAATTTCTCGCGTCTTCCTCCTTGTTTTCCCAGAACATCTGCCAGCCTCTTTCAGCATAATTTCTTTTGGCAGCCAGATATGACGGCGTAGTCTTTCCAGCAGCGAGCTCTCTATCCTGTGTATCTCTAAGAGCACACTTAATCTCCTCTACTTTCGTAAACAGCTTCAGCTTCTGCTCCGCTCGCTCTGGCTCAGTACAGGAAGCCCAGTCTTTGGACCAGGCTTGGAACAGTTCATTAGAGTACCCATGCCAGCCATGCCGGAGGCACTCGTGGACCATGACAACCTCGTCACGATCAAAGCGTAATTCGAGCCGATCGGGTTGATATCCCAAAGCGTGGGTGACACTATCAACGCCGTGGTGAGGTCGGGTCCAAATTTATTCAAGGCCGACAATCACCGTTATTTGGTCCTTCTCTGACATAACAGGTGCTGTTTCTGGAATGTAGTCAAGACACCATGGGTATCGTGTCTTCCATTGCTCCTATGCAACGGTCAGCTTCGAGCCATGAACAAAGCGGATAAATGTACATTTACGGCCATATCAACGCCTTCTCGCCAATTTTGATAAACCTTTTCTCGACCATTTCGCTCATGCTGCAGTAGAGCGTCGGTTGTCCTACCCGCCGCGATATCTCTCGCTTCAGTCCTTCGTAGAGCGGCTTCGATCTCTGACATCTTCCCCAGCACCCGCAACTTCTGGTCGATCCTCGCCTTGCCTTGCAGCCCCCACAAAGGCTCTGTCCAAGAGTCATACAATTTCTCGTCCGCGGAGGAGGACCGACCGCACAACATTGACATGTTAGCCTCGAAGATCTGATGCCGGGAGTATCGCAGCTCAAAAGTATCGGGGAGATATCCCAAGACCTTTGCTGCTACTTTCGTACCGATTCCAATGAAATACCAGTGCGAAACAATCAGAGTTATCTTGTCCTCTACCGACATGTTCTGTAGAATGTCCTTCATCTTCGAGGGTCCTCCTTTGTCCAGACTGGTAGTCGATGAATGGCCTCCTGAACTGGCAAGATGGAGTGTGTGATTTGCGCGATTTCGAGAGTGAAAATGGTCGTTGATAGATGCGTGCCCGATCTAGGTGCAACAGTCGAGGTAGTGCCAAACCCGAGAAGTCGTGATCAGTCAAGCTTTGACGTCCGTGGACATTGAGGGTTTTTATACGCTTATCCATCGACAGATGAGTCTTATATCCATTGATAACCGAATCTCTGATTCCTGAGTAACGGTTGCTTGACCCAGACATTAGTCTTGTCAACATACCACACGTGACTGACGACTGACCTCTCAAGCTATTCATCCTGGATGACGATGAGCCTATGGCCGTTGCGTCAGATCTGTTCTATCACGAGTGCTGAGGATTGGATCTACAACCTCCTACCGCAGCAAGAGATATGCTGTGTTTAGGTCTCGCCGTTTCAGAAGCCCTCAACGGTTGTTCCCACTCCCCTCGCTCTCGCTAGCCCAACAAGGCCCTCCCCAACACAGATATCCATCAAGCCCAAGCCTACACTCTTGTAAATCACATTTCCTCCCTCCAACCATTTCCTCAACCCTTTCTCCCCCTCTCCCCCCATCTCAATTTCCTTCATAGCTGCTTTCTTCACCATCAACAGTTCCCCCACTTCGACCAGTTGCTCCGGCTTCAGACCAGCCTGCTTGACCTCGCCAGCTTCTTTCATGCATGCCTCCACGCTGTCAACTATGATCACGCCTTCCTGTTGGGCATGTCTATGATGATGATGCTTGTGATCCGGCGCAACGGCTTGCCGCAGGATATCGGGGTGTATCTCGCACATGTGCGGTCTGTAGGAGCCGATGGCCGAGATATAACGGCCCTTCTTGCGGCCTTCACTTGACGTAAGATGCTCGGCAGGAAACAGCGGGGTTGTGGATGGTGTGCACAAGAAAAGCACGTCTGCGCTACGGACGCGCTCTTTCAGAAGGCGAGTATACTCCCCATATTCGCTACTCACGATACTTATTTTCAGCTTGTCGTGTTGGAGGTGCGCCCAGTCGTCGCTAGTGTGGATGTCTTTCATGAGGTCTTTGGCACGTGTGAAGGAGCGGTTGACGATGTCTATGTGGTGTACATCGGTACCTTTGAGGAGCAGCGCGAGTCGAATATGCCAGTACGCTTGCTTGCCAGCACCGAAGACGGTCAGAGAATGGACATGATTTCGTCTTCTGAAGATGAGGGTGCTCGCGAGAGCGGTACGAAAGGCGGTAATCTCTTCGGCTGCGATGATGGCGTAGGGGGTTCCGTGGGGCGTCAGCAGCGTGAGGGCTTGTAAAATGCGGAGTCAGCATTACTCTTCTTTGAAGTCAAGCGGTTGAATCGTGAGGCTGGTCACTCAGAGTAATGCTGCAGAGACATATTTCAAGCTTCTTGAAACCCTCAGCAAGGGGTAAGAGATGCTCAGGATCTTACGTACAGCCTATCGAGGTACTTGATTCGATTAGGGATGGGGAGGAAGAGTGCTTGAAAGAGAGGCTGCTGAAAGAGACAGATGGGCTCGAAGGCGTAGTAGGGGTTGGCGAGGAAGGAGAGCTTGTGGTTGAGGTCCTAGACGGTGCGGAAGAGACGGTAGATGCTATCGAGGGACTGTGGGAGCCCTTGGTCGAAGCAAGAGAGTCTCGAGATGAGTCAGGAGGCGTGGGTGCAACATTGAGAGACACAATTTTCATCCCCCGGCTTGTACTCGTAGTTGCGGGCATGAACAACGTTGTCCGATTATTCGGGGCGGGTATTGCTATTCGCTGAGGCTGGTTGGCACTGCAGCATCCCGTCGACTCTTGCGTACCGGTCGAATACTCGTGGAGAGCCTCTGCCAGACTTTCTTGTAGCTCGAGGACGTCATCGTGGCTCAAGGAAAGCAAGAGAGAACGGACTTCTGAATCGGAGAGAACTGTGAGGGGCATTTTATCAGATGTGTGCGAAAATGCCCTCCAACAAGCTCAAGGCGTAGGAAACCCGGTTCACAGTGTTTAAAATGGTATGAGACTGGGATGAACAACGATGTTTCTGGACTCGGAATGAAGGAGAGTGGTGCCATATCTCAGAGCCTTTCACTTACCACCTACTTACAAGTCAGATCTTACATTGGCGGGGTGCATATTAGGTTTGGAAGCAGATAGTGCCACACCCTTTTGATATACCAACCGCTTGATGTAACTCAAAACGGTAAAACATGAAGTGGTTGATTACTTTGTATTCGGCAATTCCTAATGGCGCTGGTGGAGTATGGTGTCTTCTTTTCTAGTACAAGGACCCGATCGATTCGAGGGAATATTGAATCCAGAGGTCAAGACATAAGCTTGTCTTTCCATGCTCCAGAGAATAGCTCGCATCCTGGGTATCTCATGCCCAACTCCACTCCAGCAAGCTCAGAAAAGCTACAACCAGACTCCTAGTCGCTAGATGCTGGCCAGTGAGTGTGTTTCCACCAAACCAAAGTAATGCGCCCCCAGAGTTACTTCTTCCCCTTCTTCTTCTTATTCTTGCCTCCTTCGCTTTCCTTCGGTCGTTCGGGCAGACTCACACTCCCACCTTGTATCGCTCCATCACCGCCTTCCGCGCCATCCAATTCCGCGATCTTCTGACTCCCACTCAAAGTGAACATCAGGTCCCGAACCGTCTCTTCCAACTCCCCCTTCTCCCCCAGCAGCTCCTCCTTCTCCTTGCCCATCCTGTCCACCGCCTCATCCAGATGTTTGATTCTTTCCATCAGACCCCCGGCCAAATTCTTCTCCTCCCGCCACTCCCCCTCCATCTTCCGAGCCATGGTTTCAAATTTCTCCGCCCGCCTTTCTGCCCTGTTCTTGTCTTTCTCTAGCTGCGGTACCACGTTAAGTGCAAGCTCGTCATGCTGTGTCTGCAAGCCTTCAAGTTGCTCTTGTGTTTTCTCCGCTAGCGCCACTGCCTTTTCCGCACTCTGGCATGCAAGCGAAGCCTTGTCTGCCGCACGCTCGAGAATTCCTTCAAAATACATCCGCTGGGAATCGAGTTGCGAGGTCAGCAGCGCGGTGTACTCAATGCCTGCGTTGTGGAGCTTGCTCCGCGGGATGAAGTCGTCGTAGTCGTCTTCTGCGTCCGGATACTCAAGCCCACCGCCGTGCTCCGGTATTGATAGGTCGACGAGTTTGCCGTCGTGAGCGTTCTGGACCAAGCGATGGACATAAGAATCAGAAGAGTAGTCCCATACCCTCTGTGTCTCCATATCTAAAGCAAATGCATGGCCAGTGTCATTGTAGTGGCTGAAGGCATGTGCGGCGTCGTAGCGACCACAACCTACGCTTCCGCAGATGAGGCAGATCCAGAGGTTCACCCCCGAGTGACAGACGTCGCATTCGTTGAGTATTCTCCCTTCCAATGCTTCAGTCGATGATTGAGAGTAGAGCGTGCGTTTGGACGGATCGGTTTGCGTGTAGCGGCAGACTGGACAGCCACTACCGTGCCACTTCTGAAGGCAGGAACAGTGAAAGACGTGTTGGCAGAGAATGGTGAGTAGGCCAGTCGACTCATCCATACGTTCAAGGCAGACAGGGCAAGTCGGTAGCTCTATGAGCGCGGGGGTTGGGGGTGCGAGGGGTTTCGAAGTGGTAGGCCGCGAGGAAGCCGGCTGGTTCGGAGTAAAGGGGTCATTGGTCACGGTTGGATAGGAGGTTGGTTGCAACGGGGAGGAAGAAGGTGTGAGGAAAGTTATGGAGGAGATAAAGACGACCTGTGCGGTCTCGGGCTGTAAAGGCAAGCTTTAGCCACCATACTGAAAGACGGAGAAGGGAGGTGTACCTCCATCCCATCGAAAGCCTTTCCGTTCCAATCTCTTCTCCACTCCCTCGCTTTCTTCCCGTTGCGAAACTTCATGAGGACCATATACCGATTACTCCTCTCCGTTCGTATCATTCGGAAATGACTAACTTCCTCCCTCGTCTTCTCACCCACAAAGCCTAGGAAGTCGGAAGGTGTCAGGTATGAGGGAACAGCGAGTATACAGAGCGTAGTACAGTCCTCATCATTGAATGCCGGCGGCTCTCCGCCTCCTTTTCGTTGAACCGCATTGCTGACTTTCAGGTTCTTGCCCCTGATAGGTTCATCATCAAGGCCTGGCGTCTCTTGCCCGTCTCTATACAGCCGTATGACGCCCCATCCTAGCTCTTCCTCTTCAGGACTTGAGGGCTCGAAGCGGCCTTTTGTGGACAGGCCACCCGATCCGGCGGTGATGCCGTTGCTGATGAGCGCGCCTTTCTCCAGTAAAGCTCCGTTCGAAGCGTCTTTGCTCAGGGTAGCCATCTCAAAACCCTGACTAAGAAGCTTTCCGTAACGCCAGTCGTGAGCTCTTAATGGAGAACCTAGCCCAGATTCTTCCCCTCTCTTAGGTTCTAATGCAACTTGCTTTTGTGTGTTCTCCGGGAGTGTATCTGCCGAGTGTTCGATCGCTGAATCGGACGTGCTCTGTCCTTGCCTATTGTTCAAAAATCTCTGGGTCCCCGATGGATTTCGAGCATGTGCACGGTTCGAGATGGATTTCCCGACGGCATTGAATGCCTCCCACCAGTTTGAACGTGTGTCAGTGTCCGATGATGCCGTTTCGAGGTCAAAGCCTAGATGGTAGAAGAAGGAAGGCATTGGTCCGACAATAGTACATTAGCACAATCATAGCTGACAATCATATAAGACAGATAGATGTCGTTTCGATGATGATAGATGGTGCGGTCTTGGGAGGCGTGCTCGATTGATAATGGATTTCTAGGGTGCCAAAAGAATTTCGACTTAGAGACCATGGGCCGCTTTGGGCCCACCTTAAGCAACCATACTACGAATTTCGAAGAGTCACTTGATGAGGCCCTTTCAATTGCAGGTCACAGCGATCCGGAAGAATTCCATGCAGTTCGTTCATTTGAGTACCTGAACTAGCTACATGCTAAACTGCATAAATCATGGATCATGAGACACCGGCCATGCACAACCAATCATCGAACGCCAAACTGTCGAGGACCACCTATTGACCGCCACGAAGTCTCAGCACTAAGTGCAAGGTGCTCTCCTTCTGAATGTTGTAGTCAGACAATGTCCGACCGTCCTCCAGCTGCTTTCCTGCAAAGATCAATCGCTGCTGGTCTGGTGGAATGCCCTCCTTGTCCTGAATCTTAGCCTTGACATTGTCGATCGTGTCAGAGCTCTCAACCTCCAGTGTGATTGTCTTCCCTGTGAGTGTCTTGACAAAGATCTGCATGCCACCTCGTAACCGGAGCACCAAGTGGAGTGTCGATTCTTTCTGAATGTTGTAGTCGCTCAAGGTACGGCCATCCTCCAGTTGCTTGCCTGCGAAGATCAATCGCTGTTGATCTGGTGGGATGCCCTCCTTATCTTGGATCTTAGCCTTGACGTTATCGATGGTGTCTGACGATTCCACCTCTAGTGTGATCGTCTTGCCCGTCAATGTCTTGACGAAGATCTGCATACCACCGCGAAGACGAAGGACAAGGTGAAGGGTAGATTCCTTTTGGATGTTGTAGTCGGAAAGAGTTCGACCATCCTCAAGTTGCTTGCCAGCGAAGATAAGGCGCTGCTGATCGGGGGGGATGCCTTCCTTATCCTGGATCTTGGCCTTCACATTGTCGATGGTGTCGCTCGATTCGACCTCGAGAGTGATGGTCTTGCCCGTCAAGGTCTTGACGACTATGAATAAATCAGCATTTGTAAACACGATGTGGTAGACGCCTTAACTTACAGATCTGCATCCCGCCACGCAGACGGAGGACAAGGTGGAGAGTAGACTCCTTCTGAATATTGTAGTCCGAGAGGGTTCGGCCGTCTTCGAGCTGCTTGCCGGCGAAGATGAGACGTTGTTGATCCGGAGGAATTCCTTCCTTATCCTGGATCTTGGCCTTGACGTTGTCGATGGTGTCGCTTGATTCGACCTCAAGAGTGATGGTCTTGCCAGTTACTAAAGAGAAATGGTGTTAGCCTGGGGGTTGAGTGGCGATAACTGATGCGGGGTCAACTTACAGGTCTTGACGAAGATCTGCATGATGATAGATCTGATAGATGGTAGATGGTTGATGTAAGTGTGCAGTGGCAAGGTGAGAGTTGTGCAGTGAGTGTGTGTTTGTAGTGTGGGACGTGGGTGAGGAGAGGATGAGAAATCGGCGGAGGCTCAAGGGTATTTGTAGTGAGAGAGAGCCTGTAGAAGTGTTGCGGGAAGGAACGGTGACTGGCGGTTGCCTCAAGGTGATGACACAGCCACCTTTTCACTTTCGGAAGGAATTACCCGGAAAGGTCTAGAACGAACACGCGGATCACGTGATTATCACTGCTGTGGCGCTGACGTGACGAGGTTGGTCTATGAAGCACAAAGATGGTTATCTACATAGCGTGACAAGACCTTACATCACTGGGTCAGTTTATGGTAGCGAGGAACAATGGAATTCTATCAGAGGTCTGTAGGTTGGAGTGATCTTCCCTCCAACTACCTAGACCACCTCTCGCTACTGTCTAGGGACAAAGGGAATAAGGTTCATACAAGCCTGTTGGTGCTTTCCTGTCCCACCGTAACATCGTCACCATAACACATGGAGCTCGGTAGAAGTCGTAAATGTGCAAAAGCAAATGCGTCCAAGCATAGCTCTCGCCAACCGAAAGAAAATCTCTACCTGTACACTGTTCGTCTTTTGCTATGCGATCAAGCTGGGGATGAGCCCTCATCAGATGCCAATACGTTATCATCGTGTGCTTTCCACTGTCGTCGACTCATCGAAGGCAATGGAATCGCTAGTTCGCTCGGATGACCAATTTGGAGACGAATTTACTCGACAAGGAGTCGAAATCGTCCCGGTCAAAGGTCGCCGTCGAGCGGTTTCGCAGGTACTTATCTACGCCATGTCAGTCCTCACGTCCATGATAGTCTTGGGACTATCACATACCGTAGCGGTTTACGTGCTGGCGAACTTCTGTCAAAGCAACACACACTGCGTAGTTGGAATTGAGCTGCGCGTGGTGCTTCTCGCTGTCCCACTCACGCAGAGCTGGCAGCTTCTGCGAGATGGCGGAGAAGAGGCCGACGATGACACCCACGGGCGTGGACTCCATGTCGGCGCAGAATTTGTCGACGATCTCCTTGTCCTGAAAGAGATGTTAGTTGGGCAGCGAGATCCAATTGGTTGCCTTGACTCACAGGTATCCGATATTGGCAATCGAATTGCATTTCCTCCCAAACGCCAAGTAAAATCGTAGCGGTCATAAAGATCGTCGGCCAATGCTTGAGCTTGTCCCTAGTGTAAACGCTCGAATACAATACAGAAAGCTCTTCGAGTATCTCTTTCTGCAATTCCCGCCACATGTCGGCAAGGCCACACTTGATCTGAAAGTTGATCATTACGGGGGCCACTGTCTGACCTCTGAACTTGGAGTTCGGGTCTTTGATTTTGCCCAGAAACCCTTCTTCATCCGGGATCCCCACAACCATAGTGACATGTTGGGTGAGGTTGTAAGCAACCAAAAGCTTCAAGCATTTGCGCAGCACGGGAGTTTGCTCTCGTGACCAGTAACGATACACAGTCTTAAGCATCTCGGTCAGAAATGGTGTGCCCTCAAAATAGTCGTCGACAAAGTCTTCGAAGCCGCCATCGATATGTTTGTCGATATAGTCGTTCAGTAACGCAGGCTTGATCCCTTCAAAGCCGGCCGAGAGTTTTGCAGTGTTGACCGAATGCTCTCGTGGTGGGCTATGCAAGCTCTCCACCCAATCTAAACCAAAGCATCTTTCGTCCCGCACGAACACTTCTCGCGCGCGTACCGGTAATACTGGTCCATATCCGTGGGTAATCCATAGCGTCCGCTCGGTGTCGCCGAAGCCTTTGACGTTGCCGATCGAGAACGCAAGACTTACATGACGTTCGTAGTCGGCTCTCCAGTCCTTCATGAAGTATGCGAGGTCCTTGATATCGATCCTCGTGCATGGCACTACCCACAAACGAGCGTGCTTATGATGACAGCCTGTGCAAGGCTCCCCCTTGTCACACTAGCTTTGATTAGCATACCGTGCATCCAACGAGGAGGGCCAGCTCACAGTCTTCTTGAGAAATTTGCAACGCAAACAGGCACCTAGCTTTCTTATCTCACCGGCCTGCTTTCTTTGTTCTGGTCGTAGTGGACCCTTTCTCCGTCCAATGCGTTTTTCCGTATCAGGTTTTGGGGCTTGCGATGGCCTACGCGCCACCGCCTTGAGAGACTTCGTATTGGTGGTCTTCCGAGTCTGTTTCCTGGTTGGCGGAGAGCTCCTCCCGGTCGAAGCGGGTGACCTCTGAGGGGAAGCGGATTTCTTGATGGTGATGGGCTTCGACACCGCCGAGGTCACGACAGCGGGGCGCCTAGGTCGCCCGTTCGCTTCGTCTTCATGCTGACTATGGTCATGGGTGTAACATTGATCATATTGCAAATCCATGTCGCCCAAACTGTCCGTCCCGGGAGAGCTGATAGCATTAGGGAATTCGACATAACCACTACTCCATGAGTGCCGAGACTGTTGCTCAAGATCTGAATAGGAAGAGTCTGAGAAGGTTCGACCGTGAAGAGTCTGACCAGGGTTCGAGATGGCTCCGGCAGCTTGCGAATCCTGCAATGAGGAGTTGAGCGAGTGTTGTGGACAGTCGATGGTAGCCCAGCCATTGTCACTTCCATTACTCGTCAATGAGCGTACCTCGAGATATGTGTCTGTGGGAGAGTTCTCCGGTAGGCCTGGTGGCGCCAAGTTCATCTCAGGTAAGCCGTTGGTCGTCGGGTAAGCCATCAGGTCACTTGGGAAATCATGCCAGTCGAACGACATTCCGTCCATGTGACTTCCCGCCGGAAGGTAGGAACTCTCAATATTTAAGCCATGGTTCATATGAGATTGAGGAGGCATGTAAGTAGTGGGCGATGTCTGATAGGGGAGGGTGTAGGCGTCCGGGTATTGCTGTTGGAAGGTGTTATCGAGCGGGTAGGCGATATGAGATTGTTCAGGGATTCGCCATTCGGGGTTGAGGAGAAGGGGCTGCTGGGGTTGAGGGTGTGAGGAGTGCTCGTATCCGTGATGATGGGTATGCTCCTGGAGCGGAGAGGTTGACCGCTTCATGACTGGGCTCCGTTGAGGTGGCGCGCGCGAGGGATGCTGTTCGATAGGGATTGGCCATGAGACTCTGGAGGTATAAGGATACCGTAAGCCTCGAGGGTCGAAGTCGAAGCCGGCGAGGGCATCAGCCGACAAGTCGACACCAGCCATTGTTGGCTGCTGAGTGAGCGATAGGGAGGAGGGAAGGGTCAAAGCGATTGTCAGATGGTCGACTGAAGGATGAGAGAAGACATTGTGGGCAAGGAGATGGAGATCCGGGGAAAGGCGGTGTCACACATCCTCCAGGCCTGCCCACTTCCTTTCTCTCCTCTCTCCACCAATACTCTAAATCGAGTAGGGAGGAGTCCGACGTGGAAGAGGGTTGACTTGACAGTCCGGGCAGAGAAGCGGGAGCGTAAAGGGCGGGAGGAGGCTGGTCGTTTTACTGCCTGGATGGCCCGCCAGTATCAGGGTAGAAGAGGCGGTGAGGATCGCTGGAGAAGCACCGTTCTAGTCCATCTTCAGCGTCTGGCGTGGGGATGGCGGGGTTAGCTGCCGTCCATCATCTCCGACCACCCGGCACATCTTGGGGGCCACATGAACATCCAACGTTGATCTTATCTCGACCATCTAAAATTGAAGAAAAGCATGGACTATCGCCGTGAGCTTGGGAACCATGCAAATGATGGTCTCATCTCTTCACCTGGTCGCTGGAGCGTAATTAAGTGCCTGCGTGGGAATATTGGTTGCCTGAGAGCATGTCACCAGGGATCCGTTGCGATCCTGCTGGCTTGACATTAGTTTCGGCCTTCTGCTTTGAGCGCATCGCCTTGAGTATTTACCACACGGTACTTGCTAGGCGCTCCAAAGTGCTCCGATGATATTGGGGCATGCGCATGCTGCAGTAGCACGGTACGCTGATCCCGTATCGGAAGAATGTCCGAGATTGTTATACAGTCTCGAGGTAGTGTTGTACGCGGTTGTCAAGCTGCTTTCACGAAAATGTCCCTTGGAGACATGTCGGATCACCGAGTCGTGAATTGTCATGTCGTGTTTCTGCATTATATCTTGAAGTAGCTTGTAGATTGATAGATCCGAGTCCGAGTTTTAGGCAACCTGAACCTTATGGGAACGACCTGGGATATCCTTCCAGATGTCGAAGAAAGAGTATATCACGGGAAGAATAGCGGCTGACCACGCGACGACAGAACAATAGCAAGCATTCCAGCCACTTGCCATGCCAACAATCAGCGGCAGACATTTCAGAGTGGTTCGTATGCCTGGCGACGTGAAGAGCAATCGTACAAAATTACCATTCAAACGGACAAGTGACCGAAGTGCATCTAGATCTGCCATAGAGAAGGGGGCTGCGAAATCCTCAAAGCCGAACTTGGTGAATCCGGCCAAGCCATCAGCGATGGAAGCACACACGGCCACCGCGGGTGACGGCCCAAATGTACCTTCCATCCACACATCGCTCCCACCAATTCAGGATGCCTTGAGTACCGATTCATCTGATACCCAAAACGAAACAATACAGGAGTGCTTGCCCTACTTGGCAGGCATTGGCATAAGGAGCCTATTCGACTACAATGGGCACGGAATTCCTTCCCTGGACCGTGAAAAGCACATCGAATATCTGCACGATCGACTTGGAGAGCTTCCATCAGCTTTTGTGGCATACGATGCAGCAAGACCTTGGCTCTTATATTGGACGCTCACGGGGCTATGTTTACTGGGTGAAGATGTCGATCAATATAGATCACGGTACTCGACCAGCCTGCATAGGAGACCTCATCTGGTGTACTGCTGATGCTAGGCAGCGTTATACAGACATTGTCACCGATGCAGAACGCTGACGGAGGCTTCGGATCCGGTCATGGCCAGATATCACACTGTGCGCCCTCATATGCAGCAATCCTAAGCTTGGCAATGGTTGGTGGAGATGAGAGTCTGAGTATGATAAATAGGAGAACTTTGTACGCGAGCACAGCGGCCTTTTGATCAACAATCAGCTTACATAACTAGATGGAAGTGGCTTGGTCAGCTCAAGCAAAGTGATGGTGGCTTCAAGCTCTGCGTTGGAGGAGAGGAAGACGTCAGGTACCGGGGAAGCAAGCCAACATGACTGGACAATCACTGACACGCTATGTAGGGGCGCTTATTGTTCCATGACCATCATTTCTCTTCTAGGACTTCCTCTTGATCTGCCTCCAGATGCTCCTGCACGTGCTACTGGAAGTACCTCATTCTTATCGGGCCTTCCAGAGTACCTTTCTCGCTGTCAGTGTTACTACGCTATGGTCAGACAAAGAAGACTAACTTCAAGGTTCAGGCCAGACGTTTGAGGGAGGGATTTCTGGCGCACCACAGACCGAAGCTCATGGCGCCTATGCGTTCTGCGCTCTGGCATGCTTGTGCATCCTTGGGCCCCCTCAGGAGATGATACCACAGTAAGGTAGACCTTGGGCACTGAGCTCCGGCTGATCATGATGTAAAGATATCTCGATGTCCAGATGCTCGTGTCATGGCTCTCTGCAAGGCAGCATGCGCCGGAAGGTGGATTTGCCGGTCGTACTAATAAGCTTGTTGACGGCTGTTATAGCCATTGGGTAGGAGGCTGCTGGCCGCTTATGGAAGCGGCCTTGAATGGACCCCAACCTGCTCATCAAGCCAACACACTCTCTGTAGGGTCATTATACAGCCGAGAAGGTCTTATACGGTATATCACCACATGCTGTCAGTCTGACTCTGGAGGTTTGAAGGACAAGCCAAGCAGGTCAGTTAAATACTTAAACCCTTTGGCGCGGCACAGCTGATTCTGTCTTAGGTATCCCGATGCTTATCATACATGCTACACCCTGGCTGGGCTCAGCTCTGCACAGCATCATACCTATTTCAGTGACTGGCGCGATGCAGAAGCGGCTCCTTCGACCAACACTGCTTTACATTGGGCCTCGTCCGAGACCATCCCAAGCATGGACGGTGATTATGCAGAGCAGATCTTCGAGCCCGAGCATAGGTTGTGCGCGATTCACCCTATCTATGTCATCCCGTACCCAGCCGCAGAGAGGTGTCATGCATGGTTTGAGCAAAAGAGGACCTTTTGACGGCGGGACACCGAGAAGCTATAGAACCATGTGTGGCGTTCGGAGATTCTCTGAACCTTTGATACCCCTTTTTGTTGAATCTTGTCTGTCAGAGATCATGAGTGTAGGAAAGAAATTCGTTAGAAAGCAAGACAGGAAGCTCGGCCTCACGATGTGTGGCAAACGCTCTGTTGTGTCCTGGTACACAGTTCGCTTCCCACAAAGACTCGCTGAATGCTATCATCCTTTGTGATCACTAAGACAACATTATGAGGAGAAACCTTGCAAGAAATTGGTTGATTGGCTGCTGGCCATTCGACCAATCGAGACTAGTCTGCCTTCCCAAGACTTGTCAAATGGTGACCACTTTTCTCCACCTGCAAGACTGCTCCATCCAACTCTCACATCGAGATCTCACTCAATGCTGAGCTCCTCTTCAAGACGCAACACGAATCAATTCCCGAGGAGGAGGCCGCATGTATTACCGCCAGCCATGTCATTGGACTGACGCAGCTTCAACCTTTAGCTGCATACAGCCTGCCGAACGGCTCACGCCAAAACAGATAGGATTCAACGATCCTTTCTTCCGCCGCAGGTCTCGATGGACTATGGAGTGAGGGCGATTATACCGGACGAGGACCTCGATCATGCTACGGAACTCGCCTTGGATGGGAGAGGAGCTCTGTTCCTCACAACAGTTCCAAGCAAGGCTTGGCACCGCAACTGAGGACACTCTTTTGCAATGACCCTCAGATCGAATCTACAGTCTGGCTGACGCCAAGACATGTTCTTTGCCATCGGTAAATGTGCCCGAGACCTCGAACCATACTCTTTCACGTTGGTCGTGGCCGGTAGCCGTTACTGGGGTGCTCTGCGCGTGGAGTGGAGTGTCAAGCGCATTGCCAACTCACACCGCATACAGTGCTTGCCAACATGGCAATACGCCCGATTTCTATTGCCTACCAATCCCACACATGAACGAAACGCGACCCTGCCATCTCGTGGCTTGGGAACCCTCCCGTGCTCAGCGTCCCCTTCAGACCGTTCGTGGGCCAGCCAGCAAGGCTGTCCTCCTACCGGCATTAAGTGCGCTTAATCGGAGCCAATCTTAGAGACAACCAACGCTCGATGGATCATCCCAGCTCTCTGTCCAGACCATGCCATTCTCTTGGAAAAGGTTCCTGGCCGACACCGCACGCTAAGTAGAGGTTGGTTTAAAGCAACGCCTTTCGGAGGTTGATTGCGACATCATCACCAAAATAAGCAGCCTGGTGCAGCGCTTCCTCCGGGGACTGCTGCATTAGCGAAAGAGGTCCAAACATCACGATGCAGGAGCAATCTGTCTAGAGGTACCTTTGTAACTATGCCTGCGGGGTCTGGTACATATCTTTCCGAAATCCTGCCTATGAGAACCATCTCTGTCAGACCAGGCGTCTGGTCTGCCACTGACGCGCATCTCGTAGCGTGGAAGGTTACAACACTCATGCGGAATCTGCAAGTCAATCGTCGTTATGGTCTTTCTAGATCGGCAACAGAACGATACATCATAGGCTTATACAGGCTACCAACTGTCTCGAAGCTTCCCCAGTGGTAGAAACACACGCCAGCGCATCAAATCAAAATTAGTCACCGAGCCGCAAACAAAGAGTCCGCTGCATCATTCTCTGTTGTGTCCAATCTCTGTCGAGTCCACTTTCTCCACCTTCTTACTTGGCTGTCATCGGCAGATTTTGCATTGATATAAGATTCCATTGACATTGAGATTCCCTCAGCGTCAACTCACACCCCCTTTACAAATTGTCCGGCTTGCATTGTTCCATCCAAAATTCTCCGTTCTTGTTCAATCCGCAAGCGTGTTTCTTTGCAGATTCTGCTAAGCCCACCAAGCAATTCGTGAAGCCGACCTCAACGGCCAACGGCTTGAGTAGGGTGAGCATTGGGCATCAATACTGTGCCAGACTTCGAGAGGACATCCCGTATACGGAATCGGCCTGACATTTACCTATTTGAATAACTCGATAGGCTCCAAGTTGTTGCTGACGGAAGTCGAATATGTACTACATGCAGTATCTGTCCAGTCAGTTTTCCCTTTGGTTCGGCTGCCGATCCCAGATCTTTCCCTAGATAGCACAGTACCCCCGAACATCTCCACGTACAATAATTAGACATACCTAAGGGACTGGAGATCGGCTATTGGGTACCTCAACCGCGGTTCTCCACCGAGAGTCTAGCATTCATCCTTCCCTAATGTTACGCTTGCCCCTTCCTGGGTTTTGTCACACCCTCAGGCTGGTTGTGCATGGGCAGCACGTCGATCGTTGACGCTATAATCGCTGACGCTGCAATGCCTAGGTCTGTGCCGCCGCCGCCAATGGCCAGATCCTGTCTACGAATCATACAGCTCCCGTGCTGGGTACGCTTGCGTTGCCCGCGTCAATAACCGCGAGTATCAAACGGACGCCACCTATGAAACGGAGCTACTGGCCCGCGAAAATGCTGCCATGCGTGCGTACCTGATCTGCCGGAACTTCTCGGTCAATGATGGCATGTACCCCTCAGGGCATAGGAGAGGTGGCGTATTGCAGGGAATACCCGTTGCCATTGGGACCGAAAGGAGGAGCATGTACACCGAGCCCGACGTGGACTACTCTGCCAGCAGTGGAAGTCGTAGTGGTGGTAGTAGCCCGAGGAGCTACAGATCTGATGTTGATGCTCGCCCTACTAGTCACGGAAGCTCCAGGACCAGTGAGGACAGCCGTTCCAGGCTCATTGGGAGCGCCAGATCTTCCGGCGACAGCCATCGCGTTAGCGGCAGTACCAGGACCTCAAGGTACAGCCATAGGTACAACTATTAATGCCACCAGCTTTGATTCGAGGACCCTGGGCATGTGGTTTCCGTCAATTGAGCGCCCGTAGGACCACTCTGCTTTGGCAATCCAAAGTCCCAGAACTCAAGGGTCCACGAACCAAGGCATCAAGACTAAGGATCTATCTTTCCTTCGTTCCATCAGCGACGATTGCATGACCGGATGACGGCCTTACGAACTGACGAAACGACTATCACGAACTCTTTACGACCTAGACCATGGCTACGGAAAACTGGTTTCACTTGCCTCATTTCCTTCGATTTAGCGCTGCATATTCGCGAAGAGCATTCGCTGAAGTCTGTACCATACTTATCTTCCTTCTTTTAGACGTGGTCGTTCTGTTGCACGTGGCGGCGAGGCATTCGTTGACTCTGACTGGAGATCGCAACTGTTCTTGCAGCATAGCGCGGGCTTCTATTTGGAGGATCCGCAATCGAAATGTCTTCTCCATGCCCATTGGAAGTCGCGTCTCCCCACCACCTGTGATAAATCCAATATCAGTAGTGACACGTTCTGCCAAGCATTGTGTCCCAGCTCACCCACTTCACTGTCATTCCATCTACACATCTGATTGTGCGAAGCCTGTACCAATGTCGTGAATCAAAGAACCTCGATCAAACTCCAATGGCCCAACGGGAAACCGCCCTCTCGGCAGGCTGGCAATCCTGCCTCGGGGTCTGCCTCCTTGCCACCCACGCTAGCTTGGGGTGCGCATCCATCCATCCAATATCATACCACGACAAACAAACCCCGAAGAAGTCCAGATCTTGCATGCATCCAAGACCTACAAACATCAGGGATTAGAACCAGAACAACGTTGACAGGACAAAACCAGCTTAGTGTCTGTCCCGCTCCCCCTGTATTATCATTCTCCCTTGAAGCATGGAGCTGGCAGGTACACCGCGTGGTTGACTGGTTGTGTGAGGTATTCGGATGATGTGATCCGGGAAAAGGTATTGTCGATGGGGAGGTGGACTGGAGAAGCTACGGAGTGGCAGATGCGCTCGATTGGGGAAGGGGAGAATTCATCGAGGTTGGATGGCTACAGGATAATTTCGGTGCCAACGATGACGGTGGTTAGTGCGTGGGCGTTTGTTCCTCTGCATGTCAAAAGCTGGTTTCTTCACGGCCCTTGTCCACTCGTGAGGCCCTCACTTCCAGCACTTTTTTTTTATAGGCCGCCCAGATATTGAACATGCTACCCACGTTCATATGATGGCATGCAGGATTCACAGCAGATTGATCTTCTCCCCGATCTTGGAGGGTTGCCTTCCCCTTGCTGACACTTCTGGAAGGGGGTTCGTGGGAGGCTGGGTTCTTCTGCGCTGGGATATGTAATACGGAGAAGAAAGATGGGAAGGAGGCAGAGAGCCTGCGCTACGCATGGGGTAACGACTGGGTTGAGACAGCGGATTCGATGGCGCTCCGGGGGGATGCCCTTTTACGAAGACAATGTCCTTTGGGGTGTCATGCGGCTTTACGAACGACTACCCAAGGCGTAGTTTTGGTTTGGATCAGATCTCGGCCAGGTGGGAGTGCAAGGACGAGGTCATTTATGATGGTAGATATGGATAGTATGTACACAATGTTTTGCGTTTTCATCTCTCCTAATGATGACTGTCTGTCTTGGCTTCGTACTCGATCTTTGCACTTTTCAGTGTTTTGTATTTCTTTCCCCACAGAGACGAACCACTGCGACGCCTCAGATTTTGGCACTCTAACTTTATTGAGCGCTATCTTGCAGCGAGGATTGCAACTCGGGACTCCACGGTCACTATTTCTCATCCATCCCTCCTGTGCTCTCCCGGAGCCTTGAATGTTGCAGACAGCCGGTGAAGCCTGGGGTGCCAACACCAGAATGCCCCCAGGTCACCTTGCTCGTTGGCCGTTCCATCACGCTTGACCACACCATCGTCCGTACGCCAAGCGTATGCCGGATGGCGAATCTCGCCTCAGACATCGATGGCGTACGGACGTCAATGTGCAACAAGGCGTACCTGGAAATGTATCCTCCTGCGAATGTTGGACGCTGAAGCTGTAGCTCACGTTGTTGAGGAAGGAGCCTCCATCGTTGGGAAGACGACGCTCAGCTCTTTTCTTTCCCGAGAAGAGGCGACTGAATCAATTGACTACCAAATAGCTTGAAATCCTCGTGCACATGGGTAACAAATCCCGGGAGGAATTAGTAGTGGTAGTGCAGTGGCGGTCGCCGCTTATGACTGGATCGAAAATTGGGCTCGGCACAGATACAGACGGCTGTCTCAGAAGACTGGTCATCGTCCAAACGAGGGTGTGGTCAAGAACGGCATCGATGTCACTGGCATTGCCGCATGGCATCTCACACAGCTGGCCTTGTTCGCAGAGAAATAGTATGGATCCCGTCTGCAAATGGTATCACGCCACAGCAGATCTTCCCCCAAAGATCCTTCTCACACTGTATCTCTTACCTAATGAGGATACACCGCAAAAGAAGGGTGTTCAGGACTTTGCCAAAGACCTCGAAACCCATCTCTAGATCCAAGCTGATCGCATCAGTATCAGTGATTTATGGGCCAAGACAACCCCTGAAAGCGCGAAGCAACAGGGTCTTCACGGATTCCTGGCAGTGACAGGCGAGGATACCTTTCTCTATGCAAAGTACCTCAGTGCTTCGAGCTTCCGCGACCGGTACCGCCAGCAGTTCGGCAAAACGCCATTTGCCAGCCCATTCGTTCAGTGGAGATGGAAGATTGGTAGCACCGCCACCAAAGAGCAGCATGAAGAAGCGATGCGACGCATGGATGTATACAAGCAGTGGTTCTTGAAGGTCGTGATGCAGAGTGGTGTTAAGAACTGCTTTGTGGTCATGCAAAGCGAAGATGTGACACCTAAGTACCGAGACGACCCTCCGCCGTCAGTATCAGATGGTGTAACATTCCGAACTAGCGAGAGCTGATGATCGAACAGCGAGTACTACATCCAGCCTGCCTGGAACCAATGATGGTTATCTCCAATCCTCGGTAAGCCTGTTTGGAGGCCCTTCGCCGTACCTCCAGAGCTTGGACCATGATACTGACGCTCCACCGTCTCCGAAGGTAGGTGCTCCTGAGATAGTAACACCAAGTAACTTTCCCTGTTGCTTAGACCCGAGGCCGTAGGATGGGTGACTCCGAATGAGTCTGGGCTCAACAGCTGGGTGAATTGCGTTCGACGTGGCAGATCGAGCACTTACCGTTTACCGCTGAGATGTTGGGCCAACCAGGTACTTAAAAATGCTCTCTCGCATGTGACTATCGCTAACGTTCACCGAGAATCAGATTCGAAATTGATCGCTATGGTACGCGTAAAACAGATGCCAAGGGAGAACTCATAAGCTCCCGTGAAGTCAAAGGATGCTATGCCAATATTCCTTTTGCCCAGACCCACCGCTTCCTAGCCGATGTTGGCCGTCCGCTCTCGGTAGCGTCAGGTAGATCGATGTACTCAGAGGCTTCCACAGCACCAAAGCATGTGCGAGACGTGCTTTGCGATATGCACTTGTACGCCAACAGTCTGGTAAAGTCTGAAAGCGAGAAAGTGGATCTATCATCTACGTGAAGGAGGACTAAGGTATCCATGTCAACGTTTCCCTTGGAGCACCACCTCGTGATCATGTCTTCATGTTCCAGATGATTTTCATTGTTGTCTGCAATGTCCACTCCGCCGCCGTCGCAACGAGCGCGACAGGGTCTTGGCTCGCTCGAGCAGGTAGGTCTTATGCTATCTTTCAGGAGCTCCAGGGGCTGTATCTCGATTTTGCCGCCGATGAAGGGGTTCGGAAGCGCCGGTTCTTGAAGACCCCAGGAACGTATCTTGACATGACAACGCCGTAGTGCGAGAACACCCTGGAGAGGAAGAACAGGATGACGTTAGAGAGGGCTGTGTAGGTAAAAGATGGGTGCGGTGTTCCCGAATTCTGTTTCCAGAGTAGTAGAAGGGCGTGTAGGATACCAGCCGCTTCAATCGTGGTAGCATAGTAGAGAAGGTGGTGCAAACGTCGTAATACTTGTTTACGGTGTTCAGTGAAAGACGAATGAGAGTATAGTGAGCATCAAACATACCATGCCATAGCTAGATGTATGTATATCATCGTAAAGTGATCCACCAGTCGGTCCGAATAAAGCTTGGAGCTTTGCGACGTCTTGGCCATAAAGTGTCTGCCCGTCTACCGGGAGCTGCTTCGCCTTTTCTAAGGCTGCTTCTTTGGTGAGTGACCGAGAATACCTGAAACAGGCAGTGAGGTACATTTCGACTTCCAGCCTTGTACTATTCAAGGCCGGAGGGCAGGGCTCGAACCTCTGCGTATAGGTTCGTTGTGGGCTGGACGGACCCGAGGGTTCGGAGGTCGATTCAATAGCAGACGTCATTGTTGCTAGGTCTAGGAGTTGATGAGTGCGTTTCTAGATGGCAAAGTAGTTGGTGTTGCAAGATAAGTAGAAAGAAAGGTTGGTGGGGGAGGTTTTTAGCAAATACTAGTGCAAAATCTCCGCCGGATTTAAAAAGAATAAAGTCCGGGTGGTGCAATAATTATCACGCTTTGCAAGCCTCTTTGCAAAGTTGTGACTATTTCTGCCTCCCCTGTCTCAATGTCCATTTGGCGTTTGGCACTCTAGTATAATCACCTCAGGAGTTGCTGTTGAAAACACATTCATATGGAGGCAAAAGACAGGCAGTTTTCGATTACACTTGGTGGCATTAAACTCAATACTTCTCGAAAGGACAAGTATTGCTACCCAATGAGGCTGAAATCTCGGTCTCCGCAACAGCCTAATCACAGCATGATATCCACACCGTTCATCATGCATCATGCAACAACCTTTCTCAGCGCTCTCAATCTAGTTATTCATTCGACGAGACCCTTTTCGAGCCTTATACGATATCAACAGTGAAGCAGCTAGCTCATCGACAGAACTTGCGATACTGGTAGTATACACCACTAGTATACTGTAAGTACCAGTAGTGCAATAAGATATCTGGAAGCATTGTACTCAATACAGTAAACGTTTCTCATCAGCGAAACACTATGGAGAGATCGGGCGACTCAAGTCGTTGTCAGCCCATTTCTGCGAGCGGTTTATCAGTTGTTGTCGATTCAGACCGATCATCTTTGGAGTAAGCCTCTGTACATACTGTCAGCTAAACCTCTGCTAATCAGCAAGTATCATTTTTGTTCATGGATTCACAGGCCATCCTGAGCGGACTTGGACTCATAAGAGAGGAGATATGAGGCAGCATACCAATGAGGACAACGAATTAGCTGAACCGCCTTGGAAGAAACAAAGACGCAATCTATTCTTCGAGTCACGAGAGAAAGAAGTGCACACTGCTACGTATTGGCCCCGAGACTTAATTCCGCTCGTTATCCCCAATGCGCGAGTATTGACTTATGGTTATGATACACACATAAGACATAAGCTGGGTTCTCGCGAGAATGAGCACACAATCTACGACATTGCATGGGATTTTCTGATCGCTCTAGAAGCCGAGCGTCGCGTGGAGTCATCGAGACCAATATATTTCATCGTACACAGTCTTGGAGGAATCATCGTCAAGGAGATGCTACGAAGGTCGAGCGATACCTATCAAAGTCAGGCTCATCTCAGGAATATCTTCAACTCCACAATCGGCGTCATGTTCTTTGGCACCCCACACAACGGAACAGACCCTCGTGGCATCCTTCAACGTCTTGCTGAGAAAGTATTCAAAGCTGTCGGATTCTCCGTTGACGAGAAGGTCGTGAATGCACTCTTACCGCGGGCCGAGCGTCTCCAGGAGCTAAGAGACGATTTTGGCCCCAGAGCTCAGCATCGGAATTGGATCATACACTCGTTTCAGGAAGAGTTAGGGATTGCATCTCTTGGTGGTCAAAAGGCAAGTGCGTTGCAAATGTTCAGCCACACTACTGATGAGATTCATAGGTCGTCGACGATACATCCTCTTGTCTTAACCTTCCAGCCATCGAAATCAAAGAGCATATCAGACGCAATCATATGGATATGTGTCGTTTTACGGGACCCGATGACATCGAATACAGAAAAGTTGCCTTCGCTCTTCGCAGGATGACAGGTTCGGTCTCCAGACAGCCTAGAAGAGAAGAGAAGCCGCGAATCAATGAAGATCAAAAGAGATTGCTGTTAGAATCATTGAGTTTTGAACAAATCAATGCACGTAGGGTGACCATCAAGAAGGCTCATATCAAGACCTGTCGATGGCTATTGAAAAAGTCCGAATATCTTGACTGGCTCGATTCCACCAAGCTGAGCGAACACCACGGCTTTTTGTGGATCAAAGGGAAGCCTGGAACAGGAAAGTCGACGTTAATGAAATTTGTCCTTGATACTGCCAGAAAGAAGATGAAGAATCGGATTATCATCTCCTTCTTCTTTAATGCACGAGGACAGGGCTTGGAGAAGTCTACACTCGGGACATATCAGTCGCTCTTACTGCAACTTCTTGAACGACTTCCAGTACCTAATTCCCTCTTGAACTCTTTCGATCTCTCAACGAAAGGCAATGGTGCAGATCATCAATGGAGCATTGAATCACTGAAAGAGCTGTTCGAACAGGCTATACTCGGTCTTGAAGACTCGTCTGTAGTATGTCTCATTGACGCCTTGGATGAATGCAACGAACGTGAGATCCGGGATATGATATCATTTCTTGAACATGTTGGCGAACTTGCTGTATCAGCTCGTATCAGATTCCAAGTCTGCTTTTCAAGCAGGCATTATCCACATATCACGATTGGGAAAGGATTAGACCTGGTACTAGAAGGACAAGAAGGACACACACAGGATATAGTCAACTATTTAGAAAGCGAGTTGAAGATTGGGCACAGTAAGGTTGCTGAGCAGATTCGAGCAGATCTCAGAGAAAAGGCTGCGGGAGTTTTTATGTGGGTTGTTCTCGTTGTCGAGATATTGAACAAAGAGCACGACAGTGGCCGCGTTCACGCACTTCGGCGAAAACTTCAAGGTATTCCTAGCGATCTGCATGAGCTATTTTGTGACATCTTGACACGCGATTCTCACAACAGAGAGGAATTAATCCTATGCATTCAGTGGGTGCTTTTTGCACGGCAACCGCTGAGACCGGAGCAGCTATACTTTGCTATCCTTTCTGGCGTCGAATCACAACCCTTGTCAAGATGGGATCCTGATGAGATCTCAATACATGACATCCAGAGATTCATACTCGATTCATCTAAAGGACTTGCTGAAATCACGCTGTCCGGGACTCCGAAGGTTCAGTTTATTCACGAATCGGTGAACGACTTTCTTCTGCACGAGAACGGACTCGGCAGAGTTTGGTTCGAGCTCGGAAGTAATTTTCAAGGTCAGAGTCATGAGCGGCTGAAGCAGTGCTGCATGAACTATATGAAAATCGACGCTGTCACAATTCTTGAGCTTAGCAAGGGTCTTCCAAAGGCCTCATCGTACGAAGCTGCGATTCTCCGCCAGTCAGCTACGGAAGCGTTCCCCTTTCTAGAGTATGCCATACGTCAGGTGCTCTATCATGCAGACGTGGCACAAGGTTACAACATCTCACAGAAGACTTTTATTTCGAGCTTCCAGCTTATGGATTGGATTAGACTCGACAATCTTTTCGAGAGACATCGAGTACGCAGGCATACACCAAGTGCAAGCTTTCTATATATACTGGCGGAGTGGAACATGTCAAATCTCATCCAAATTCATCCATCCTGCCTATCATCTCTTGAAGTAGAAAATGAACGTTATGGGATTCCTCTCTTTGCAGCGCTTGCCACTGGGAGTGCGAGTGCTGTACAGACGTTTAAGAAAGCTTATGCAGCGAGACAGTCCTTAGGAGGTCAGCTTCACGAAATTTGCGACCAGTATATCCAAGAAGGAAGAAGAGAATCTAGCATTGGACGCGACTTCAGCTTTTCAAAGCGTAGGACCCTGCTTTCATATCTAGCAGAGTTTGGCGACGAGATACTGTTTGCTCTTGTCCTTGCAATAGAGAAATTTACGCCGGACTGCAAGGACATCGATGGTCGAACGCCGCTATCATGGGCGGCATCCAACGGACACGAGATCATAGTCAAGCTGCTGCTCGATACAGGCAAGGTCGCGATCGATTCGAAGGATAACGATGGCAGAACGCCGCTATGGTGGGCGACATTCAGGGGATACGAAACTATAGTCAAGCTGTTGCTCGATACAGGCAAGATCGCGATCGATTCGAAGAATAACGATGGCAGAACGCCGCTATGGTGGGCGACATTCAGGGGATACGAAACTATAGTCAAGCTGTTGCTCGATACAGGCAAGATCGCGATCGATTCGAAGGATAACGATGGCAGAACGCCGCTATGGTGGGCGATAATTCAGAAACACGAAACTATGGTCAAGCTGTTGCTCGATACAGGCAAGATCACGATCGATTCGAAGAATAATGATGGCAGAACGTCGCTATGGTGAGCGATAATCCAGGAACACGAAACTATGGTCAAGCTGTTGCTCGATACAGGCAAGGTCGCGATCGATTCGAAGAATAACGATGGCAGAACGCCGCTATGGTGGGCGATAATTCAAAAACACGAAACTATGATTAAGCTGTTGCTCGATACAGGCAAGGTCGCGATCAATTCGAAGAATAACGATGGCAAAACGTCGCTATGATGGGCGATAATTCAAAAACACGAAACTATGATTAAGCTGTTGCTCGATACAGGCAAGGTCGCGATCAATTCGAAGAATAACGATGGCAAAACGTCGCTATGGTGGGCGATAATTCAAAAACACGAAACTATGATTAAGCTGTTGCTCGATACAGGCAAGGTCGCGATCAATTCGAAAGATAACGATGACAGAACGTCGCTATCGTGAGCGACATTCAAGAAATACGAAACTATAGTTAAGCTGTTGCTCGATACAGGCAAGATCGAGATCAATTCGAGAGATAACAATGGCAGAACGTCGCTATGGTGGGCGACATTCAAAGGATACGAAACTATAGTTAAGCTGTTGCTCGATACAGGCAAGATCGCGATCGATTCGAAGAATAACGATGGCAGAACGCCGCTATGGTGAGCGACATTCAGAGGATACGAAACTATAGTTAAGCTGTTGCTCGATACAGGCAAGATCGCGATCGATTCAAAGGATAACGATGGCAGAACGCCGCTATGATGAGCGATAATTCAGAAACACGAAACTATGATTAAGCTGTTGCTCGATACAGACAAGATCGCGATCGATTCGAAGAATAACGATGGCAGAACGTCGCTATGGTGGGCGATAATTCAAAAACACGAAACTATGGTCAAGCTGTTGCTCGATACAGGCAAGATCGCGATCAATTCGAAGAATAACGATGGCAGAACGCCGCTATGATGGGCGATAATTCAAAAACACGAAACTATGATCAAGCTGTTGCTCGATACAGGCAAGGTCGCGATCAATTCGAAAGATAACGATGGCAGAACGTCGCTATCGTGAGCGACATTCAAGAAATACGAAACTATAGTCAAGCTGTTGCTCGATACAGGCAAGGTCGAGATCAATTCAAGAGATAACAATGGCAGAACGTCGCTATGGTGGGCGACATTCAGGGGATACGAAACTATAGTTAAGCTGTTGCTCGATACAGGCAAGATCGCGATCGATTCGAAGAATAACGATGGCAGAACGCCGCTATGATGGGCGACATTCAGGGAATACGAAACTATAGTTAAGCTGTTGCTCGATACAGGCAAGATCGCGATCGATTCGAAGAATAACGATAGCAGAACGTCGCTATGATGGGTGATAATTCAAAAACACGAAACTATGATCAAGCTGTTGCTCGATACAGGCAAGATCGCGATCGATTCGAAGAATAACGATGACAGAACGTCGCTATGATGGGCGATAATTCAAAAACACGAAACTATGGTTAAGCTGTTGCTCGATACAGGCAAGGTCGCGATTAATTCGAAAGATAACGATGGCAGAACGTCGCTATCGTGAGCGACATTCAAGGGATACGAAACTATAGTTAAGCTGTTGCTCGATACAGGCAAGGTCGCGATCGATTCGAAAGATAACGATGGCAGAACGCCGCTATCATGGGCGACATTCAAGGGACACGAAACTATAGTTAAGCTGTTGCTCGATACAGGCAAGGTCGAGATCAATTCGAGAGATAACAATGGCAGAACGCCGCTATGGTGGGCGGCATCCTACGGACACGAGGTCATAGTTAAGCGGTTGCAAAAGTTTCTTCTTTGAAATCGAATTAAAGTGTCGATTGAGCTGAAGAAGAAGAAGAATACTTTGGGATGCATCAACATAGAGCAGCCCAAAGCATGCTTACGATGACGTGTGGCTAGCAGGGTACGAGAGTGAAGTCAGTTTAACAGGAGTCAAAAGTGGCGTTAAGCGCTGCGGGAAGCGAGTGCCCTTTTGCCCGCAACAAAAGATGAAGTCGAACAAAATTCGTTCGTAAGAACTAGGTAGTAGATGATATAGATTGAGTACATTGCAGGACTTGACCACTGCTCTATTGGGTAGTCTGCTCTCCTAAGCCCTTCTGCGATGGCGGTCACGGCAGAAAAGTATCCTCTTTGCCCAAGTGCCTGCAGGCTCGGTCAACTCTTACTCGACCTGAAAGATCGATCTCACTTGCCTTGGCAATCTCGGTAATCCACGGAACCCATCGGTCATTCACAGCAAGAGCATCCTCTATATCTTCAGAGACATTGAGCCACTTTACTGATCCGAACTGTGTCAGCCAGTTGGCTGTAGATAAAGATCTTGTGAGCCGAAAGACATCGACATTAGCTGCGAACGCGTTTGGCCCAGTTGATGCCATGTTGGCTCTGGTACATGCGTTTGAATCTGTTCTCCAGCAATGAAAGCACCTCTAATAGAAGGTGGATGTTGTTGTCAATTCGTGAGAAGTATATTTTAACGGCCGAGTGAAGTATTTCTCGCCGCCAAAGCCCGGGATCTTGCCGTCTAAGGCCATGCTAGTGGCTGAGCCTTGTTCGCTCGCAGCACCTGCTCGACCTCCAATTTTATTTTTGGCTCCACCATGTTCAGAGACTGCGACTGCGAAGAGCCGACAATGAAGAACATCTCGCTGAGTGCGTGGAAAGGATCTGTCGTTGCAGAGGCAGGGTGGAGGAAACGACCGTATTGCGTCGGTACCTGGCACGCGCTCTGAGGAAAGCGATTAAGATGACTCTGAGGATTCCAGTTGGCTCTTGCAGTTATGTAGTATGTCTTGAGCGCGAGTTCCGGACGATGCATGATTGTGGGATTGAAGCTTTGTTTCCAAGAGAGTGCCTGCGTGATGAACTGCGACAAGGCCACTAGGTTCTAGGGCTACCTGATCGCCATTGTCTCACCAGAAAATGCTAGTCAGGTGGAACTTCAGCGATGGGGGGCATCTCAAAAAGATCAGTCACTTACCGATTCAACATTTGCCAAAGTCATGCAAGCAGATATAACGTCTTGCTCGATGGCGTCACGCCTTTAATCGTACACCGCGACCGATCTTGCAATAGGGTCACCGACCTTGACAGTCGCGTTTTGTCTTACTTTGGACAAATATACTGCCATCTCTTCGCCACTCTCTTGTCTAACAATTCCAACTTCATTCTAGTCTTTGTTGCCATCATACTGATGGAAGCTGACAGTAGGGATTCGTAGTCTGATGATATTTGGCGAGGTTGACGGCAAGGTAGGTAGATTGAAGAGACGGCCCTCGCCCAGCGCTCTGGAACGTAATTCGAGGTGGCGTAAGAGGAATTCCGGAGCAACGTCGCACTTCCACCCAGTTGTACTGGGCCCTGCGGGTAACGGATAGCCCTAAAGGAACAAGAGATGCCCTTGGCTGGGTTTCTCTCCAGAAACATTTGGTTCATCATCACAAGCTTTTTTAAATCCAGGAACTATGGTGAGTTTGGATGCGAGCGGGTCCCGCTCATCCAAGGTAATATCGTGAAGAGGAGTCGATGGTGGCAGCTGCAGGATAGGTGGATCCTTCGTTCTCACTTGACATGGCCTCGGCCGGAGCGGTTGGAGCAATGCTGCAAGAGGCTCGTAATCATGTCCAGGATAGTGAATTGGCAATCGAGGAAGCCGCGGGTGCTAAAAATTCTTCGATGTATTGCATAGCTGACTTGATGATGACTTGTGTCGTCAGCGCGTGGTGTGAATTGATGGCGAAGGCGAATAACTAAGGGGGCTGCTTTGCTGGAGCAGGAAGGTTGTGCGCTTGTTCGTGTTCTTTTGGAGCAAGGTTGGGAGCCTGCGAGTGGGATGCTATTCATGAAGCGCTTTTAAAGACTGAATGCTGTGGCTGGGCGGAGCCAGATAGGTTTGAGATTCATTGCGCATTTATAGAACTTTGTACATGGCTTTTATATACTTTCCTTGCGGACGGACAAGACTACCAACAATAGACGAAGACGGATAACGATGAGCTGTATGCGCAAAGCACAAGATCAAGACTAGATCAACGGTTTGAAAGCCGTATCTTCGGAGAGAGGAAAAAGAGTGCTAGAAGTATCGAGACCTTTCTTAGCTCTTAAGACATTCGGCGATTTTAGGATTGCAGCTTTAGAGGGTTTGGATGACACCGCTACTGAGGGATACAATACAATATCCTCAGATGTTCCCGTGATTGGGGAATGAGAACCCTAGGCTGTCGATGGCACTGTAGAAGATCGATTGGGGGCCAAGGTCTGTCGGTTGTTGAACCGAATTGTTACTGGCGCAAATGACAGAGCTGCGAATAGTAGAGAGTAAAGAAAGACCTCTGAGGCAAAGGTTACCCACAAAACACGACTCATCGACGACTTGGGAGACCGTGAGCGCAAAGATCACTGAATTAGCTAAAGAAGTGAAGCACCTAGAGCAAGGTAGTTCTGATAATGTTTGTGAGTGGTACTATGGATGGGTATCTATATGCGGAAGCTCTTGTTGGAATGATCGAAAGATCTAAGACAATATTATCTCTTCCCAGTGTCTATGAGATCTGCCACCATCGTATAGAGCATTGAGACGAGGATTCGTTGTCCACCACCGATAACTACGCAAAAGTTCGATGCCCATACTGTTCGCGTTGGCAGGGTCGTGGGTGTTAAAACCCGAAGGATCTAGGAAAGTGCCAGCAGCTCCCCGGAGAACCCAAGACAGAGGACCACTTCGCGGCCATAAGCATCAGCTATTGAGCCGTAGAAGACAGCTGTCAAGACACCTATGTAACCTTCAGTCCAGTGAAGAGGGTTTCCAGCGTGATTCTACCAAAGCTGCGAGAGCTTCCAGAGAATCCCAGACGCCGAGGAGTAGAGCGAACGGATTTGTTCGCCGGCAACTTACAGTCAGACTTGTCGACCTCATTCTCCACCATTAGAAGATGTCGCCTGCGAACAGTATACTCCACGATACAGGTTGTAGGGATCTCCACGAACAGGAAGGTCAGACATGCAATATTGCAGTATGGAAGAAATTTTCTTGCTATGGCTCTTTTTCAATCCGAAGGCTTCTTATCACTAGCCTGGTGGGAATTGTGCTGATGGATTGTTGGTATTATTTTTTGAACCAAAGGCTTGTTCTCAGGGGTTCCGTCCTGGTGTGGGTTGACATGACATCCAATACCTTTTTGGACATATTACGAGTTCATCAGTGGAAGTCGCAAATTACCTACTAGAAGTAAAAGTAGTTCAAGTCCGGAGGGCTATATGTTAGTGCGGCGCTAAGAAGGAGCTCCGGCTAGATTTTCTTCAAGTTATCCAGCTCCGCAGTCATATTTGGCCCTAAGCCTGACAATTGAGGGCGTGAGACGGATAATCTGAGCATGGTCTCATGGATTCTAAGGTAGCTTCCGCCTCCTAGGCTGGCACCAACGTTTAACCCTGCAATTTCAAGGAGGTGGTGCTACGGATGAACTCGATCGTAAGCCTGGTTTCGCAGTTCAGGTGGCAGATACAACAAGTGAGGAGACCTTGTATAACGGCGTTGGAGCTATCGCGAACTGAAGGCGTTCTCAATTGCACACAAAGTATCCGCGTCTTTCCAATTCCCATCAGCTGTCAGCCGGTGCCCCCACGGCCATGACGATTATTACGCCAGATCACCAGGAACCCATAATTGCCCGGCGTCAGCAACGATGCCTCCGCCTGGTTGGCGAGCATTGCTTCCCAACAGAGCGGTCCTGACTCCAAAGCCATGTGCAAGGCCTCACACAGCCAGCACCCACCATATCCGCCCACAGCTCGCATGTAGCTTCGACAGATCACAGTCCCGCACTTTTAGATTGTCTATACATAGATATAGAGACGAAGAGCATACTACAGTCGCCAAATCTCGTAATCAGAAGAATTTAGAGGATCAAGAGTCCGATCTTGAGGAATCCATCGCACAGGAGAAGGAAAAGCAGACACGAGCACCATGGCATCGAGAAGGCTCAGATCTGCCACCCGTTGCGCGGCAACGCTCCGCCGGCGCCATGACAAAGGGTATGGGGTTCTACGGTGTTCATTGTTGCCTATGTCTAACATTTCGCTAGGTAAACTGCTTACGACTCCATCCCGCTTGCTGAAACTTGTCCTGCCTTTGACGACGCTTGACAAGAACAGTGACAGAAAAGACGTTGAGCCTTTGGCACTGCTAGGTAAAAATCAATTGTGGAGAATTTTAATATCCTGGACGTCCTGACTCGCCAGCATAGTGCACCCACAACAGCCTCTCTCGTATCTGGAGCGATTGATACAGTCCGAACTACCCACTATCAAGAACGAACGAGGCGAAGATAAGATACCTGCAGTGCATTTTCGAGCGGAGGACTCCCAGCAGGAAGGAATCAAACCGAACTCCAACACCCCAGCAGACGAGACGGAGACGGGAGAGAAAGAATATGATGAGGGTGACCTCGAGGAAACCAAGTTCGGTGGGCAAACCGAGAGAACAGGGAAGCTAAAATCAATAGCGGAGAAGAGCACCAAAATTCCTCCTCTGGGAGAGGGTGGAGTAGAGAGCTACAGTGGACTTGGCCGCGAAGGACCATCTGCTGAAGAAAGCGGATCGCAAGGGAAATTCGTTCGGTGGTCATCCTCTACCGAAGTTGGCGACTTCATCCGCGACGCAGCCAGAGGAAAGGAATTTGCGGTCGAAATTGAAGGTGCTCCTCGTGAGATCCGGGTTGCGGTACCATCCTTCAATGATAGGACTTACTACCTACGCACAAGGCTGCGGAAAACATCTGGCCAAATCCTCGGCATGACGAAGATCAAGGGCGAATGTGATATCGCAGCTCATAAAGGCGCTCAAAGAGTCGCAACGGGTGGCGCAGGGCTCCTGTTTGTCTATTGGTATGTGGTCTATCGCCTGACCTTTGAGACTGACCTGGGTTGGGATACGATGGAACCGGTCACTGTAAGCAACACGCATTCAAAGTTTCAACCATTCTCATATCTTCCTAGTACCTTGTTGGTCTTTCAACTTTAATCTGTGGTTATCTGTGGTTCTTGTACCACAACCGAGAAGTGTCTTATCGCTCAGCAATGAACCTTACCATAAGTCGCCGCCAGAACAAGCTGTATCAGCTGAAAGGATTCGACCTACAAAGATGGGAGACATTGACAGATGAGGCGAATGCTCTCAGAAAAGAGATCAAAGCTGTAGCTAGAGAGTACGACGTCGACTGGGACGAGAAGGTTGACGAGCGCGATGAAAAGGTGACGGAGGCGCTGAAAGAGATACGAGAAGAGAAGAAGGCCAAGAGTGGAAAGAGCAAGGAGAAAGATGACGAAGACTAATAGCCGGATCAAAAATTGGGCGTCTCACAGGCTGAGCCGTGACGGTCAGAAGTGCAGGTACCTTGCGCTAACATATTGCATTGCTGTTAGTTTGCATAAGCGGTGGAGTCCAATGGGACCCTTTCGGAAGACATTCCTACAGCGAGCTAAAGATGTTTCTACCAGGCCTAATCAGAAGTACTGATGTGCTTTTGTCTTGGACTCGAATCGATCTAGATCCGTCTATCCAGAGCTGTGGGTTCTCCGTCACCAGACGCCACGGGCAAATGTCTTGAGTAAGGAAGGTATCGACACGCTTGAGCATTATGTTGATTAAAACAGATGGAATTAGTACCTTCTATATTAAGGTGAGGTAACCACCGAGCTTTTACTGTACATAAGCAGATACTGAGATACAAGGGCACTACTAAGAAACGCACAACTGCCACCTGCCATTATCAAGCCGCTGATCCACCGGTTTATCGACCTGGAGGTCCATGACAGAAAGGCTGAGTGCTTGCTATCACGTTTGGTATCCGTTCCTGGCCGGGTCATAGTACCCAGTGGTCCTCGTGAACGACGGATGTGATGAACCTGGATACGCTAGCATCAGTACACCGCGCGAGAGTCATCTATTAAGTGGTCGGGTCATCACCATTGTCCAAATCGTCGTCATCATGGAAGTTTCGGGACTGAGCTCGCGAGTTGCGATGATCACGGTATCGGCAGATATGATATAGTATCCAGGAAACGATCCAGTTGTCACCGCTGGGAGTTGCCGCTCGATCGTACCAAATGCGAGTTGGAGCACTAGCGTGGTGCCAGATGAATCGAACGGTGGCATTGAAAGCCTCATCCGTGAATTGGTTCGCTGCATATGGAGGCTGGCTGTTGGCGTACTGGGGTCTCAATAGGTCCCTTCTTCCTCGCATGTGGGAATTGAAGGCGCTGATTGCTTCTCGCTACATCCAAGGTCAGTTTCCAAACGGCTTGAGCGTTCAGGCAGCTGGGACGACTCTACCTTCATGAGGTCATACAGATGCTTCGTGGTTGAGTCATCTTTGACGAGTCCCAAGCCGCTGATGAAGTCGGTTTTCGAAGCGCTCTTAACCCGCGCCGTCAACGGCATGATGTTTCGAGCAGGGGGTAGAATTTCGAGGAGCTGAATTGGAACAAGAGACGTGTTGTAGTCTCCTAGTACGTTGCTGATGATTGAATGGAATAGTATCAACTCATAGACACGGGTACGGATCTCGAGTATTTGTATTCGTGCGGATGGGCTCTGCCTACTTCACGCTTAGACGCTAGAGCTGCACCCAGGGTTAACAAACGATACGAGACATCCAACAACGACAAACTCTCGAGCCGCTCTCTTCATTTCCTCGAAGCCTTGATAGCTCTGTCAATGCGGCCAGGCGAAAGTGTTCCGTCGAGTACGACTCGTGTAATGTGACCACGCTCAACTGCGAGCTTCTCGGCTCGAGGCAGCATCACAGAGGCTCTTGAAGCCATTTGTTTCATCCAGCCCTTGTTTGTATCTCTGTTATCGATGTAGAATGGTGTTGGGTGGCAAGCTGGCATGGAATAGGTGCGCTCAAGCTCCTTGCAGTTGATATGTTTCTACAGCCGTTGATGCGGAGCTTTGACCGAGGACGACTGCCTTTGACGAAAGGTATGTCGAAGCATTAGGCCATGTTTTGACCACGGATACTACTGCTGCCATCGCACTGCTCATTCAGAGGCCCATGCACCGGTCCGTCGGTGCGTCTTGAGCTGCTTTGCGCCTCGACCATGTCACCTGAGCTCGTTCATGGACAGGGGCTGTTCCGTTCTTTCGGCACCAAATGGGCGATGCCCTCAACGATTTCGATTCATAGAGGACCTCTGTGTCTCTTTTCTGCACAGCAGCGGTTTTGAGCAAAACCCTTTAACAGGTTGCATGGGTGTCTTCCAAGACGTCCTTTTAAAAGACACGCTCTAAGCCAACACCTGTACGTTACATGCGTTACACGCCTTGCCTGCAGCAAGGGACTGCAGCTACCGTATGCATGTAGCCGCTGTCTTTTGCGCTCCAGCAGTCTACCGAGTCTGGTCACATAATCTTGTTTGCTAACCCCCGAGACTTTTCAAATATCTACGGTATATGAACACCAAGGAGTGCTCACCGCTTCTTCGACTGTCACAGTGGACCTTCGCTTGATTGCCTGACCTACTTCACTCTCACACGCTTCGGATACTCTGCTTGTGGTCATATTCAATGCACATTTGACAGCCCGGCCCGTTGCTTTGTGACAGATTGTACAACATCCGTCCCGGCTTGACGGTCAAGCACCAAGAAGCCGCCGGTACACATTCCGAAGAAGTATCCCAGAGTCTTTCGAAGCTTGCCGATAATCAGGACCCTTGCGTAAGGGAGCCTAACAACGGTTGCGCGCTCTAGATAGGGATCTCTCAAGAGATCGTTCAAGACTAGTGATGGAAAAGTCGTCTCTGCGGTGTTCTACAATGGAGGCCTGCTCTACCGTGAAAGTACGTCTTCCTCGACCATATCGACCATTGTACTTTTCAATCTCTTTCACGGATCGTTGGCCACTTGATATTCATCGATCTGCTTGAGCGCCTGTAGGGCTTCATCAAGATGCTCAAATGAGCAAAAATGGCCACGATTGGTTCTTTAATAGGCTCCGCAACCTCATTCCGTAATCCGCATCAAGAGGACAGATGAATATGGTCACTTCGGCCTCGCGATCAGACCCTTCAACCTTTGTAGGCGAGCAAGCGGCCTAGTCAGGGGTAACTACCTCGGACGGCACTGAACCCCATCGCGATTATCGCGAGATCATGTTAATCGCGATCTGCTCCAAATAAGTGTACAGGCAGTCTTCGAGGCCCTCAGATCCAAGGATACCCCAAGTGCTGGTTTTGGCATCATCAGGATAGGTCTAATCATTGCTTCCCTGAAAGACGAGCGTACCACGTTGATCTAAGCCTATGGATGTCGGCAGCCACGGAAGCTCAGAGCATCCAAGAGCGCTTGTCTCCTTCACGCTAGCAAATGAGGTTCCTCAGGCAGGATAGTCTTACATTCTCCTACTTTTCGGTCATAAGAATATCCAATGCCAACATTGGCTATTACATCTTTCACCTCTGTCATCAGAACGTCTATCATTGGTCTTTGAGGATGCAACTACCTTGGGCCGAAGACCAACACCTTTGTATCCTAAGCAAGGTTCTGGTACACTTTCGGGTTTGATTCGATTCAGGCGCATCGCCTTCCACACCTCTGCTGCCTTTTGCTCTTCGGAGAAGGCTCCCGTCTGTTGTCCTGGCTTAGGAACCCCCAGCCCAGCCATTGTCTCTTTCGATGTAGGATTTCATTATTCGAACAGTTCATGTTCACTCGATTAGGCTCTCTCATCTAGGGCTGCCAAGGATTGGATACATGAATTCTTCTACCGACGCTCGAAACAGATCACTTCTTGGGCTCTCGGACACTAGGTGCACTCGTTCAATCAACAGGCTATTTTTCCAGTGCTATGGTCTCACTCAATCTTGGTTGCGGTCGCAAACCACATTCTTTACGATACCATTCACACTCTAAACTCGACCTGTGATCTTCCATCAGAGGAATGTATATCCTCATCAGAGGTTGTATCAATCAAGAGAATTTACCGGATGACTAATTGCACCGCGATCATGCACACCAGAAGGCTCAGCATCATTGTCAAAATGTCAATCGACAACCCTCCAGGCCCCCAACAGCACAGTGGCTTTGGTTGATCTTGATCCTCAACTCCCAGAATGGATGATGACAGCGGGATGGAGCACTCGAGTCTCATAGCGCTTAGGCAACCTAGGACCTATCTACCAAACCTTCCTCCCCTTCGCCCCTTACCCACCCCCAATATCTGGTATGTACTGATATCTTTGGCTGACCCCATTTTTGATACGCTATGCATCATACCACTCGGAACACACTACATCTCTCAATTCAAAGCAGCCATTAAACCAGTAGTTTCTTCACACAGTTAGACACCCTGGTCAGACCTTGTAAGGCACTGGATCTCTTTCCGTGATGATCTGTATAGCAGACCTTATCATCCACTCCATTGCCGATATCTTAACCCCCACTAGCATTAGCATCTTCTCTTTCCCTGCTGCATGACCCATTAATTATCATTCACCCACCATGCATATCTATCCTCGTGCGCTGCGTATCTAGGCACAAGCGTATATCTCAGCGCGTGGTACCTCGAAACAACATGCTTCCCGGCGCCTTAGCCCAAATGGACCACAAACACTCGAATATCACCACCCACACCTCCCTCCTACCCTTCACACCCACCTTGCGCACCGTCTTCTAGCTACCTCTGCTACATCACCATCTTGTGCCACTCTACTCGCTGCTGTCTATCCACCAAGCAAAACATCCTCGTTCCTACTCGCTCTTGTCAATCTGTCAAGCAAACCTCTCCTTGACTAGCTCATCATCACCTGCTCCAGCACCACCTCTCAAGCCACCTCACCACCCACCAACCAACAATACCCAACCTCACTACCAACCACCAAGCCCTCAGCACCACCACCCAAGCCCTCATCCACACCATCAAAGCCACCACCCTAAACCCCTCCACTTTCCTCCCCACCGCCCCCACCTCCGCCCATACCACCATCCAGCACCCCTGCAAACCCTAGACGCAGAGCTCCAAACCCTGAAAACTACACTAACAACCTGGAGACGGAAAGGGGAGAAGATGGATTTTATGCGTCTAAACCTCCGTAAGTCTCTCCCTGCTCTCTCTATAGCGTGAGGTGGGAGGGTGTGGGTAAGGGAGGAGGAGAAGAAGGAGAAGTTGGAGGAGGAGGGGAAGGGGGGAGAGGAGGTGGAGAAGGAGGAGGGGAGGGGGAAGGAGGAGGAGGGGGATGGGGGAGGGGGGTATATGAGTAGGGAGGCGGAAGGGCGGGATGGTGGGGATGGGTTGTGGAAGTTCAATTCTTCTCTTCTTTTTATGGGAGGGAGCATACATGCAATAACGCTTTCACGGAATGCCCTTTGGTGGATGTTTGGTCTTTCTGCCCGACGTAGGATGGTGAATTCGTTATTTCATGCTACGAAAACATACCCTATCCCAGCATCAAGCACCGTCGGCTCTCTCAAACCGCAGCGTCAGCTGATTTCCCTTCGGACCGGAGACGTAGGCGTCGATCATCTCGATGCCCGTGTCGTCGATGATACTCGTTGTGTAGTTGGTGTAGATCGCAGCGAGGAGGAGCTTCATCTCTTGCATCGCAAAATGACTCCCCACACACATCCGGCCCCCACTCCCAAATGCCCAGAACCACCGTGCCATCTCCTCCTTGCCCTCCTTACTCGCCTCCATCCACCTTTCCGGCTTCCATTCCTCCGGCTCTGGGAACACATCGGCGTTTCGGTGCAGACTGTACGCTTGCGCACTTACCCTGACGCCGCCTGGTAATGGGGGCGAGCCGGCTAGTGAGGTCGGCGTCGCTGGGGTCTCGCGCGGTTGGGGGCCGGGGATGGCGGCGTGGAGGCGGAGTGTTTCTGTTAGGATGGCGTGCAGAAGTGGGAGGGAGTCGATCTGCCGCGCGGAGGGGAGAGATGGTGGGTCGGTGCTGGGAGGGTCGGTGATGGGAGGGGAGAGAGTGGAGAGTTCGGTGCGAAGAGCGGATTGGAGGGCGGGGTGCTGGGAAAGGCGGTAGAGGGCGTAGGTAAGTGTTACGCCGGAGGTTTCGTGGCCGGCGGCTAGGTGGTCGAGGAGCTCGGAGGCGATGAGGAGGGAGGGGTCGGGACCGGAGGTTGAGGGGGATGACGAGGAAGCCTTTGGGAGCAGGGGGGAAAGGTTGCGGTAGACGACGGGGGTGTTGGCGGGTTTGAGGGAAGTGGCTTTGAGACTTTGAGCGGCGGCATTGCACATTTTGAGGCAGAAGGCTTCAAATTCATTGGTTGCGGCGTCCACCCATTTGGGGATGATGGGAATTCGTAGCTTTTGGATAGAATTTGTCATTGAGGGGATCTCTTGCGGATAGAAGATGTAAGGTCGGCGACATTGGTAGATGTGAAGGAGATGTTTACGGGTCTCGAGATCTTGTATGAAGTTTGAGCCATTGGAGAGCCCGAAGATGTAGGCATTAATAAAGTCCATCGTTGTGGCAAAATTGAGCTCGTGGACTTCGACTGATGCTCCAGAAGTAGCAAAGGAGTCCAGAAGAGGAAGATAGCGGTCGAAGATCAGGTTTTGGGCAATGTGATGTATTTCGGGCGAGGCCTGCAACTGAGATTTTGAATAGCTGTTCGAGACTAGACGACGTTGTAAGGCATGGGGTTTGCTGTCTTTCATGGAGAACATGTTCGTGACTCTGATCATTGTGAGCATGCGCCGGTACCTAGATCGAGACGCCATACCCATAGTTGAAGAAGGCATTAGGGTACCAATCAGGCTTCTCAAATCCGCCCGTATAGATGGTTTTTATACCACCTTCCACGCAGTTGACACTAATGTCGTTCGGGCCAAGCCTGACTATTGGACCATATTTCTCATGGGCAGCATGAATGGCCTTGTTCTCCGCGCCATCATACCTCTTCCATAAGATCCACACAGAAGAGAATGGAGATGACCAGTGCGCATTGGGGATCTTAGAGAGAGGAGAAAGTAAAGCAAGATGAAGAAGACACTTGTAGAAAAAGTACAAGACCAACGAAATTCCTACTAGAGCTGGTATATACATGGTGCAAGAACCAGTCACCTTGGTTTCGGAATTCTTGATCTATGCTAAAGCTCAGGACACAAATATCTATTGATTGTTTGCGTCAGATTGATTGATTGATTGATTATTTCATTAAGCACTCGAGCCTTCCCTATTTGAGAATGCTATGCGACTAGTGACAATCAATCAATCAAACTTCGCAAGAAGCCTAATTGATTATTTATTTACGTCTTCTATATACGCTTTCTAAATAAGACAATTTCTTTAAACACAATTATCTTAATTCTTGTCTTGTACTTTATGTTGCTAAGTAAGTTTTCGATTCAATATATTTTATCTCGAACGTTCTAGTAGTTCTTTGCAATTAAGATTCGAAATTAATTAATAAATTCGATTTCTTTTATAAATATAACTGTCTTCTTTAAATTATAAGAATTAGTAAGTATAACTTTTAAATTAAGCTCTTTTTAAGTCTTTTTTTCCTTTTTCTTTTTTTACAAATTTTGTCTAAAATCGACGTATTTTTTGTATATAAACAAAATATATTTAATTGTTTGCAATATTTGTTTATATTAATAATGTTTTGTTTTAATATTAAATACTTTTTGTCGAAATAAAAAAAAATAAAGTTTTATTTTTTTTGTTCTTATTTGTATTGCAAATGCGCTAAGATACTTAATTAAATTGTCGTAAAACTTTAATATTAACTTTTTTAAATTTAATTGCAAAGCGTATAGTTTTTTGTGAATCTTATCTTTATTTTATAAAATAATTTATTGTTATTAGACTTTCTTTATTAGTATTAATTTTCTTGTACTTTTAAGAAAATAAGTTAGCTTTACAAACTTTATTATTTAATTTATATTATATTTTATTGGTTTGTCTTATTTATTTATTTTTTATCTTTATTTTGTTGTTTGCTTAACAACAATATTTGTTATTTTGTTATTTTTAATATTTATATGCATCGATATTTAATATAGCTTAATTTCTATATTTTTTTTGCAAAGAATATTGATAAATTTAATTATACTTTTGATTAAATATTAATTTAAGTTGTTGTCTAAATTCTTAATTGTTCTAATTATTGTTTAATTATTTAGATATATAATTATATAAGTCTTGTCTTGTTCAAATATATATATCAATATCAAGATTAAAATAATTTTATATAATTTTGTTAAATATACAATAAATATTGTATTTAATTCTAGATAAATTTTAATTATTTTATATAACAAAACAATTGTTGCTTTTATCTTCTTATTAATCTTGCTTTTGTTAATATATATTATTAGAGCATTTGTTTTTTTTAATAGTTTTTTGTAAATTTCTTTTATTGTCTTCTTACTTAAATTAATAACAATAATTAATAAAATTTATCATAACAATGTTGCGAATAATATAATAATCTCTAAATTATTAATACTAATATTTGTCTTTTTTTTAAACTTTTTGTTAATTTTTTTAGCAAATTTATAATTTAACTCTTTTTCTTAAATTTGTCTCTTATTATAATATTATATATCGAATTAATAACTATTCTAAGCGTTGTTAAACTTGTTATTCAATTCAAATATATATACGTTAATAAAAAGTATATCTTGATTTATAAAATCGAATATAAGATAATTTTATAAAATTCGACAATAACTCTTTGTGCTCTATATTAAATGCTTAATAGATTAATGATAATGTTCTTTAAATAATTCTTTTTTTTGTAAGATATATATTATATTAAGCAATTGTAAATTAGTTAAGATAAAAATATTACGTATATTATTTATCTTACTTTAATTAATCTAACTTTTTATGTCGATTTTGCAAGACTTGTTGGAATTTTTGTAATTTTAAGTGTCTTTGTTTTGTTGTCGTTCATATAAGCTTTTTGATTAAGCTTATTATTTAGCATAATTTTTAAATTTTTAAATATTTAATTGCTTTCTTTGATATTATTATTGTATTCTTATTAATAATTATTGTATTACTAATATCTTGTTTCTTTTTTATAACATAACACAATTAATATTTGTCACAAAAAAACTTAATCTTGTGCATATAAGCTTACTTCTTGCATACGTTCTTATATATTTCGATCAATTATTTGCAATTAACTCTAATATTATTTTTTTAATTAATAGAGTTACATTATTTACGAAATCGCAAATTATAATATTCTTGTTGTGTAACTTCTTTAACAACAAAACATTATAAAAAAGAAAGAAAAATTAACAACAATAATAATTTTTGCGATATATTTATTATAATATCGATTTTGTTTATTTTGTATTTCTTAATTCTAAGAATAATAATTTAATTGCTTAGAAAATTTTTAATTTATTGTATTATACGCTTATTTATTTGTTTATTTTGCAAATTGTGCAATAATCTTAAATATAATATATTATCGAATATCTCTAATATATCTAGCAATAGAGTTATAATTATCTTATTCTTGTTTTATATTATATATATTCTTTTTACTAAATAATATAGTGCGTATTTTGTCGAAACAAATTGTCTTGCTCTTATATAGATACGTAGACTAATCGTCGAGTTGAATTTCGATATTAACATTCTAGCTCGACCTAGATACTCGATATTAATCTTTTGACTCGACTCGAAATTGATCTTAAGTCAACGAGTTTTTGATTCGACTTAATCGACTCGCCAAGCAATCGAAAATGACGTCAAAATGCCAAGATTTTCTATTTCTAAAAAAATTCGCGTTATTTGAATTACTAAAAATAGTTTAAAAATAATAACGCACAAATAACGTACAAATGCATTATTTAAATGCATTACTATATAATATTATAAACAAATTAATTAAATTAATCAACTTGATTAAGTTGATTAATGCACTTTTTTAAAAATAATCTAAATTTTTCGAGTCTTGGCGAGTTGGGCCAAGTTATACGCTAAGTATTTCATATTTATTCTTTGACTTGACCTAAATACTTGGGTCAAGATTTCTAACCCAAATCGAGTCTTGGCGAGCCAAGAACTTGACTCGAACTTGATGATCTAACTCGACGCGATTAGTCTATAGATACGCAACAATAACTTGTGCGTTTTTGTTAAATAATTAACTCTCTTAATTAATATAAACTTAAATATCTTGTTTAAAGTATTAAGAAATACTATAGAATAATAAGACGTAATTATAAAGTAATTGCTTTTATTTAATTTGCATAAAATTATAATAATTGTATTGCAAAAATACTTTAAGCAATAATTTTTCTTTAAGTAAATATTGTATATACAATATAAATATAATATTATAATAATATCGATTTACTTTAGTATTTTGTTAATAATTTTGATGTTGTTTAAAATCTTGTTTAAGATTGTTAACGCTATAACTTTTATTATTTTACATTGCGTAATTTTATTTATTATTAAATCTTAATTATATTAATTATCTACTATATCTAACAAGTTTATTTGTAAAAATAATAAAAAGAACACTTTTAAAAGAATACTTACTTTTTTATTAAAATCGATTGTCAATAGTAGTAATAAATAGCTATATAATAATAAAATGCAAACTTTTTGCGACGTTCTTAAATGTACTTATTTGCATTTACTTTATATTCTAAAGACTAATTTGCAATTCTTTTTTAATTTTTTTCTAAATTAAGTTTTTATAGTTTTTTGTATTATTTTTTTAAGATAATTTCTAATTACAATATATTCTTTTTAGTTCTTGTTACTTTTGTTATATTATTATATGCAACAATATCTTTTAACTTTACAAAAAGTCTCTTTGCATTTTTTTGTATAGTTTGCTTTAAATTTAAAACAGATTCTAACAAATAATATAAGCTTTTTAATAATTGTTCTAATTGCTTTTACTAGATTGTTTACTTATATATCTAATTTGTTTTTAGAGTTGTCGAAGACGTTATTAAGCAATATAAGTGTTAGCTTCTTAATAATTTTTTAATTTAAAATCTTTTGTAAAGTTTTTGTATTTATCTTGTTTTAGTTTCTTCTTTTTATAAATTTTGCAATTATTATATATAAATCAAATATTATGTGTATAAAATAATAATCTAAGTAATTATTTATATTCTTTGCGACGTTGTATTCGATAAAGCTTTTACGCAAAAGTTAAATAATAAAGATAAAATTAATAATACTTTGTTTGCTTTTTTATCTTTAAATAATTGTATCTTTTAATAGTATTCTTTTTAGTTTAAACTCTTTTATTATAATTACTAACTTATAAGTATTTATATTAGCTTTTACTTTATTGTCGTCTTATTTAAGATAATAAAGATTGAAGTTTTTTGTTATGATATATTTGTTATCGACTTTCTTCGCTAACATTACGCGTAAAAGTAATAAATTGCTTATATTTTTATTGTTTTTGCTCAAATTATAAATATTGTAAATATTAATTGTTCTTTTCTTTGTTAGTTTTAAAGTAAGAGAATAAAGATTCTTAAATTTGTTCGTTATTGTATATAAAACAAACGCTATATATTTGTTAACAAAGAAACATACTTTAATATTCTTATTATTTATATAATATAACTTAAAGTGCTAATTTAATTTGTTATTTGTAATGAATAATAAGATTTTTTTTATAATTTTTTTATAATTAGTATATTAAAATTTGTAATATCTTTACTTTTAAATAGTAATGTTATAATTTTTAATTTAAACTTGTTAACGTTGTATTATAGTATTAATAAAGTATAATTTTCTAATATAATTGCTAACTAGAACAAGTTATTGTATTAATATTTCTTAATATTAACAATATTTTATTAATTTTTAAGTAGAAGTTCTTTTTGTTCGATTTTTTATATAAAATTTTTTCTCTTTCTTTATCTAATTTCGCAAATAATATAAATCGAAAATTTCGTTTTTGACTTGCTAATATTTGCGATAAATTTAATATTGCTATTCTTTCAAAAATGATTTTTTTTAATCTTTTATTGCTTTATTTTTTTGTGCATTCTTTGCTTGTAATTTTCGATTTATTTAAAATTATTAATTGTAATTCTAAATAATCGAAGTTTTCTTTCTTGTTAAAATAAAACTTATTTTTAATTATTGTTATTTTCTTAATTAAGAATCGATGCAATATATTTTTCTTTTTAATAATTACTTGTTGTATTTCTTTTTGCTTTTCTAAACAATTCTTTTGTTATAATTTATAATTTTCTTTATACAAATAATATCTAGATTTAAAGTCTATTAAGCAAATTTTAAAATTAGTAACGTAAAATTCGACGCAATAATTGTATCTCTTCTCTTTTATATATTAAATTATAATATATTTATAATAATAACATTTAAAGCATTGTATAATTTTATATATTTTGTTATATATTAATATCGATTTAATTTGCTTATTTATTATTAAGCTAAAATCAAAAATAATATTAGTTATTTTCGATATTAGAATCTTTACAATTATAAATACGTATTTTTTATTTTAAGCAAGTTGTTGTTATCTTTAATTAATTTATATTATCTTTGTATCTTTAAACTTCTTTATATTTATATTTTAATTTTGTATCTTCTAAATAGTTGTTGCGCGCAATTTTGCGCTTTTAAGATTCTATTCTTTAATCTTTACTTTGTTAATTATTATTACATATATCGAAATAATTGCTTTTGCTTTTCTTTCTAATATAGCAATTTAAATATTGTTAATTCTTAACTTAATAACTTTCTTTTTATTAATTATGTAAATTGCAATATCTTTACTAGAAAGCTTCTTTATTGTTCTAATATCTTTAATTGTTATCTCGAGTTGCATAATATACGCATTAATATTCTTAATTATATTCTAAAAGAATATCTTTTGCAATACTTGTTTCTATTTGTTGTTGTTTAAATGTATAACAATCTTCGCGTTCTTGTTAATAGTTAATTTTGATTTAATAATTGTAAATGCTCTCGAGATATTTTCGAAAAAGATTATAAATAATTAGCTTTAAAAGTTGTTTTTAAAATATATAAAGAAAAACGAAAAAACAAGTAGAGAGAAATTCGTTATAATCTTAAATATAATTGTAGTGTCTTTCTTTATTTTTTTATAATTGCAATTGATTTTAAGAATTAATTTGTCAATAATATTTATTACGTTTATTTGCGTAAATTTATTTTTTAATAATTTTAAATAGCAAACTATTTTGTCGAGCAATTGTTTTACAATAAACATAGACATAATTTTCTTCTTCTAGACATAAATAAGCAAATTTTTAACATTAACATGCAAAATAATGTTGTGCTCGTAAATATCTTCGAGAAGATATTAATTTATTGAAAATTAATTATCTCTTCTTATTATAATTATTGAGCATTAATTGATGCGCAATAATTAGACAATTCGAATAAGGTGTCAATTAACACAATTGCACGTTGCGTTAATAAGTAATTTTCAAAAATCAAATTTAAGTGTATTCGAAAGTTTTTTCTTGTTTGCGTTAGATAATGCTTGATAATCGAGAGTCAAAGTTTATTCTTATTCAATCCTAGAAAATTAAAGAGACTTATAAGATGAAACTAAGAACTTCACGACAAGTAAAATCACCTCAATAGCACGCAAATAAGATAGAAAATCTCCGACATACAATATTATCGATTGGTTGCAAATCGAGATAAATAGAGATTTCTTAGTAGTACAAGCAAATTTGCAACATCAAGTGTTGTACTAATCTTAATAGCATAGTAATTTTTGTTCGTCGTTAATAGATAGATTGCGCAGCTCTATTCAATACGATTATTCAATTAAACATTGCTTGATTTAGTTAGCGTAATTCGAAAAGAGCAAGCAAATCTAACAACTTAATAGTTTTAATTAAATTAGTATTCAATTATTGAATACTTATTTAATTAACTTATTATCTTATTTAATTGCTTCAACTACTTGTCTAGACATAATTTATAAAAATTATAATTATCTTCTTTATTGTTGTTGTCGTTGCTATTGTTGTTATGTCTAGAGATGTACTTAAAAGTTATTTTTACGTTTTTAATTTAAATATTTTTTCGCAACAATTAAAGACTTTGCAATTATTGTTATCTTTGCGACTCTTGCAATTATTGTTATTTTTGCAAGTCTCGCAACTTTCGAAAAATACACAACAATTGTTTTGTAAAAAAAAAAAGATAATTTAATTTAAATCAAAATTGTTTTAACAATTGTTAAAAAAAAGAAAAAAACAAGTTAATCAAAAATATCAAAGAACAATTATACAAAAATAAAAAAAAAGAATATTAAATTAAATACAAATAACAATATTAACCTCGACTTTTATATTTAAAATATTGTTAATCAATATTGTACTTCTAATACTTCTAGTACTTTTTTGTTGTTAAAAATCTCTACTTTTTTTGTCTTTTACAAGCAAAAGAAAGATCGACAACTAAATTAAAAGCTTAATTACAATTAATAATTTATAAACAAAAACAATATTATTTTTATTAATATATGCGTAACTAGATTTGCAAAGTACAATATTAAAATTATATAATATTTCTAGAATAAGATTAGAAAGAAATTCGAAACAACAATAAATTATAAATATGTCGATATTAATAAACAAATAAAGCACTTAATAAATAAAAAAAAAGCAAATATTAAAGTCTTATACAAATTTAGTTATATAGCATAAGACAACAATTAAACTCAAATTATCGATAAATAAATATCTATATTTGCAATATATTAAAAGACAAAAAACTAAAAAAGTTCTTTGCCAAAAAAAAAGAATATAAAATACAAAAAAAAAACTTAGTTAACAACTAAAGAATAGATTAAATTACAAAGTTTTCTTTTTCTTCTTCTTTGTTGTCTTTGTTAGTAATAGAGAGAGCTTTAAAAATTAAAGCAATTTTAAAGATAATAGCTCTAATATATTCTTTAATATAGAGAAGAATACAAGAGAATCGAAACTTATAATCGAAACAAGTTCTTTATCTAATAATAATACAATAATAATAGAAGATTTAGATTATAAAAAAGATATAAATAATAATTAACGTACAAGAGTATAAGTCTTATCTAAAGATAACAACAATTATTTGTTTATACTTTCTAAATCTTTATTAAATAAATCTATATTGTTAGAATTTATAAAATATTAAAAAAGCAAAATTGCAAAATAGTTTCGAAGTAACAAAAAGATCTCGAAGAGATTTAAACAAATATATATTAATATAATAAACAACAAAGACTTAAGCATTTTGCAAGATATATTAATCGATTACTTTAAAAATCGAACATTATTAACAAAAAATTTATTGAAACAAAAATCTTTATTAAAAAAGATAAAGAATACGCTTAAAAGATATTTAATAAAATATATTGCGAAAGTCTCGAAACTTAGACGTTACTTTAAGAAATTATTGCATAAGTATCATAAAAAATATGTTTATTTTTAACAAATTAATTTGTTTAAAGATTTAACTAAATTTAACAAGAATATAAAGCGACTAAAACAATTATATAAAAGTAATAAAGAGAGATTTGTAACAAATAATATAAGAAAGAAAAGATTTGCGACAAATAATGCGAACAACAAGAAGATTATAATAAGCAATAAGAGAAACAAAAAGAGAAAAATAACAAATATTTTAAATTCGAGAAAGTAAATTGTAACATTAAATACAAAAAAAAGATATTTTTGCGAAAATATCTATAATTTAAGACAGGAGTTACTATTATCGCATTTTCTTCTTTAAATCTTCGCAAACTTTATTTAAGAAAAAAAGAAATAACAAGATATTTAATTATTAGACTTTTGTATATAATATTATTTCTTTCAAGAGTATTAAATATATATTAAAGAAATATAATGCGTAAGTTGCAATACAAATAAGTATAAATCGCATTTATTTTGTTAACAACTCGAAATTTTATCTTTGAACAAAGAAAATAATAATTTAATGTTTAATTGCATTTGTGTTAATAATATCTCTAAAAAATTCTTAAAACAAACAAATAAAATTTAGATTAAAAAGTATTTATATTGACAATATTATTTACAATTATAATTCTTTGTCAAATTAATAGAGAATTTCTATTACGATAGACTTTTCTTCCTAGTACGACAAGTATTATTCTATCTAGTGTAATCGTTAAGACGAGTCGAACACTTTTTTCTTAACTTGATTTATTTTCTTGAACTTCGTAGAATTAAGTTAGAATTAAAACGCGAACTTCATTTTAGAATCAAGTTTTGTTAAGTCAATGTTAAGAACTTAAGTTAACTTCGTTGCGTTAATATTTGCTTATCTTATCTTATCTTATCTATTCGCTAACTCGATTAAGCTAAAGCAAGAATTTACGCTAATTATATGCAATTAGCGTGAATTTTGCGCTAGTTTAATCGAGTTAGCGCGTTACGTAATGTTACGTAATCGAATAAATTAAGTTAAACGCTTAATACGTCTTATACGTTCGACTTACTCGATTAAGTTAGAACTTTTGCTCGATTCTAGAATTAAAGTTGAGCGGGTCAACTTGTTCGAATTGAAACTTAACTTATCGATTACGCTAATCTTGTCTAAGAAAGTCTTTCGCAAACGCGTCTTTCTATTGCGTCTACACTTCTAGTATATAGTCGCTTTTTGTAACTTTAATAGAATTTAATTTCTTACATATCTTTAGACTAGTCGCGTTGACCCGGAAATGTCACGTGCAAATGTCAAGACCTAGGTCAAAAAAAATTCGAGAAATCGAATTGCTTAAAGTAGTTTAGTCGATTACTATAAGTAGTTTAGCGCGAAGCGCGCTAAACTAATTTGAGCGATTCAATTCCAAAAAATCGTCGCGACCCAATCTTGGCGCCAGGTCGAGCTAGAGAGATAATATCATAATCTAGCCCAACGATTAGTTATAATATCTTGTCTTTGACAAATTAATAACTTCAACAATATTAGTTTGCAATAGCATTTCTTGTTGTTGCAATTATTTTAAAGTAGTGCTTTTATTAAATTGCGTTCTTCTAATTAGTTTGTTCCTAATTTTTTGTTTGTTTGTTAATTGTGCAATTTTTTCTTGTTTGCGAAAGAATTCTTCTATTAGATTACAACTCTTTTGTAGAATTACTTACTACTTTCTTTTCTTTCGTAAGAATATTTCTATCTTAATAAGAATATTTCTGCTCTAATAGTCTTCTATCGCGAAAGTCTTCTACAAGTTGACTTCTATTATCGCATTTATTGTTAATCGCAATATCGTAATTTTTGTCTATCAAATTAACGAATTTATTCTTATAAATTATTGTTACGAAGAAATTGTTCTTGATCAAATAAAGATTTACGCTGCTTCTATAGTTAAAAACATCTTTCGATTTTTTTTTGTCGAATCTATTGATTGTTCTTGTAGTTAATTTGTCGATATATGTTTCTAATTAACAAAGTAATTTATAGTGTAATCGTTGAATTGAATCGAACACTTTTTTCTTAACTTAATTTACTCTCTTAAATCTTGTAGAGTTGAGTCAAGATTAAGACGCGAATTCGATTTTAGAGTCGAGTTTTGTCGAGTTAATATTAAGAATTTAAGCTAACTTTATCGCGTTAGCATTCGCTTATCTTATCTTATCTTATTTATGCGTTAATTCAATTAAACCAGCGCAAAGTTTACGCTAATCGCATATAATTAGCGCGTTACGTAACATTACATAATCGAACAAATTAAGTTGAGCGTTCGACGCGTCTTATGCGTTCGATTTATTCGATTAAGCTAGAACTTTTGTTCGATTTTAGAATTAGAGTTAAGCGAATTAATTTGTTCGAATTGAAACTTAATTTGTCGATTACGCTAGTAATTTACGAACAAAGTAGCATTTTGTCTCGTAGTTTAACAACTCGAGAAGACTACTATCGCTTTTAGTCGATTCTTTATAGACAAAACATCTACGAATAATACGTCTAAACAATTAATCGAATCTTTCAACATTATCGAGAAAATATTTAGATCGAAAATAATTAACAATTAGCTATTATTGTCGACTTCTATTAATGCTTAAAAGCGAGAAATAACGACGATAATTGCGAAAGTCTTTCGCAATTACAACGATCAAAATTCTATTTTGTCTTTTAATAATTTGTCTAATCTTGTAAAAAATCACAATAATAAATAAAAGTCTAATAATATCAAATATTTTAATTTGAAACACAACGATCTTACAAATGTTAACTTCTCTATTGTTAATATCGATAAATATATATTTTATTATAATATTTACGTCTTTGTAAATTGTCTAAAAGATATAATTTCTCTTTGCGATAAAACAAGGTTTAGAACAATATTGTTGCAATGTCTACGCAATTTTATTCTTATTTAATATTTTATAAAACTTTTCGATCTTAAGAAGCAACTTCTTAGAAACGCTAATCTTAACAAATAATACAAAACTTTGATTTATTGTTTTAAGAAAAGAACTTCGATTGTCTTGCAACATCTACAACGAGAACAATACACTATACTACAAATACTTAATAGCAAAAGAATTTTCGTCTCTATGTGCAAAATATCTTTTGTTATATTAAGATAGCAAAAATGTCTTTTCTTTATAATTAACTCTTTAGAGCATAAAACAATCTAAACTAAAAATTCAAACATAATATTTTAGAATTAATATCAATTATTACTATAAGAGTATTTCTCGATTAAATAAACAACAAGATCGATATTTAATTCGATATAATTAGATGTATTAAAAATCTTAATTAAAAGTCGAATCTCGACAATATTAGTAAGTATAATCGACAATAAACTCGAGATAATTTTTCTTAATCGATTAAGAATTTTGCTCTTTAGTATTATTTTACGCAATCGCAAGACTAAACTTCTTATTAATATTAAAATTCTACTTATTAAACTTGATAATCTTTCAATTTCGAACAAATCAAATCTATAATTGTATTGTTTTCGATAAGAAATTTTTTACAAATTATTGCAAAAAACGCGTTCGATTTCTTAAATTAAAGAAAGAGTTAATTTAATTAGAACGATGTTTTTCGAAGCGACAAAAGATTTTTACGAAGACAACAAATATATATTCTTAATAAGAAGAACGAGAATAAAATATTTGCAAAAGATTTTTATAGAGATAAAAACAAGAATTCTAACGCAATAAGCAATTACTACATAGTTTGCGACAATTTGAATTACTATAATTTCAAGAAAGACTTTTGAAACGTTTTCGAATCTTTAGTATATATAATTATTTTTTCGAATTTTATCTATTAATGTTGTTGTTGCAAGAATTGCTTCGACTTTAACAATCTTCTACATACTTATTTGAAAAAGACTTATTAGATTGTGCGCAATCTTTTAAAGATTTTTACGAACAACAATAATTTGTCAAAGTTTTTCGCGAATAGAAATTTTAGATTTATCGAGACATTCTTTTTTGTTATTAAAATATTTATATTATTTATCGAAGCATATAGTGTTACTATTATTGACGCAATTAAGAATTTTAGCATCTTGTTAAAGTCTTTTGTAGACGAAAAACTTATTATTATAATCTTCTTAGTAAATGTCTTCAAGAAAATAGAAACCAAATATGCATATTAAGAGTATTTATATATTAAGAACAAGATAATGCTACTTTGAAAATTTATTTTTGATAACGCTTGTTATAATATTGATGTTAACGTTATTTGTGCAAATTATATTTAATTCAAGACTTAGATCTTAGATATGCAAATTCACACTATAACAATATTGTTAAAAGTGCGTAATTTAGAAATTATCAAGTATTAGAGCTTTAAGTATGCGATATTTAATCTTTATATTTTAAAAAGAAAAGACAATTAAAATATTATTGCTTATATATAGACTAGTCGCGTCGAATCGAGTCATCGAGTTCGAGCCAAGTTCCTAGCTCGCTAAGACTCAATTTGGGTCAAAAATCTTGACCCAAGTATTCGAGTCGAATCAAAGAATAGATATAAAGTATTTAGCGCATAATCTAACTCGACTCGCCAAGACTCGAAAAATTTAAATTATTTTTAAAAAAGTGCATTAATCAACTTAATCAAGTTGATTAATTTAATTAATTTGTTTATAATTAGTGTGATCGTTAGGTCGAGTCGAACACTTTTTTCTTAACCCAACTTATTCTCTTGAATCTCTTAGAATTGGATTAGAATCAAGACGCGAATTCGATCTTAAGATTGAATTTCGTCGAATCAATGTCAAGAACTTAAGCTAACTTCGTCGCGTTAGCATTCGCTTATCTTATCTTATCTTATCTATGCGCTAACTCGATTAAGCTAGCGCAGAGTTCACGCTAATCGCATACAATTAGCGCATTACGTGATGTTACGTAATTGGGTAAGTCGAATTGAACACTTGACGCGCATTCTTCGCTCGCCTTATTCTATTAAGCTAGAAAATTTGCCTGATTCTAGAATTAGGATTGGGCGAGTCAATTCAATTGAATTGAAATTCGACTCAACAATTACGCTAATCGAAAGATCGAGATTTCCTGTTCGAGTCTAAGAATAATATTAGCTTAATCTTTTATATCGAAATAATAGATGTCTCTACAAGAGCAATAATAGCGCGCAATAATAGCGACAAGTCAATTTAAATTGCTCAAAATTATTATCTCGATTACGTTGTCCAGATAAATTATTCTAATACTTTTATTGTAAACGCAAATAAATATATACGAAATCTTGTTATTTGTAAACTTAAATTTACTTATTAAAATAATTGATTTAGAAAGCTTGTTTTTGTTTGCGCTATTGTTTACGCTGCAGCAATTGCAAAATCTTTAGCTAAAGTGTAGAGTTTTTAGAACGATTTGCAAAAGACTTTCTCTAATAAGAGAATATCTATTAACGTTTATTTGTCTTACGTATTATCAATATCTTTGATAGAGTCTTTCGTAGACGAAATTGTTCTACTTAATAAAGTAATTATCTACAATTTTTTGTCTACGAATGTTAGTATTTTTTCGTAGATTGTGCAGAACTATCTTGCTCTTTAATAAAATACTTGCTTTGTCAATCTTCTTAAGAACAATTAAATAAGAATTTCCTTAAAATTGAATTAAAAATCTCGCGTTAATAATAAAGTCAAGATTTGTTAGAAAAACAAAACAAAGAGTTAATCGATAAAATCTTTGACAAGCTTTATGTTAATAACAAAATAAACTAAATTAACAAATTTACGTTATTCTCTTACTTAGTTTTTTGTGTCTAAAGAAATTAAGATAATAAAAGAAAAAAATATGTCGTAATAAATATTCGCGATTTAAACGTCTTAATTTAGTTTAATGCGTATTCTCTTTCGCTTTAAATCGACATTATTGCTCTTCTTCGAAATTATTCTTTTATTACAATAATTAATTGCTCGACATTCTTTTATTAATAAAGAGTTTATTTACTCGATCGACACAAATTGACAATAATGTCGCATCGAAATTAAAAAAGCTTTAATATCGCAATTATAAATTACAAAAACTTATTAATGTATATTTAATGTTAAATAGATTGTCTTCTTCGTATTTTTTGTCAATTCTTTAGAGTTTATGTTAACAATATTGTTATCTTTTCTTATATTGCAAAGAAACACGTCAAATATCTTCGAGATGTTTTCGACGTGCTAGACAAGAACAATGTATCTATTAAGTTTTTTAAATTCTTTATCGAATATCTTATTGTTTTCTTGCTAGAACAAAAGATTAATTTATTGAAACTAATTATTGTAAAAAAAAAGCTTTGCGTTATTTTTATGCTTCGATTTTTAAAAATATTAAGACAACTCAAGATCTTTCTCGAACTAATTAACTAATTAAGAGATTATGTTTCTTATTACGTTAATTATTTCAAATTACTTTAAGAAAGAAAAATAGATCTTTTGCAAAACAAATTTATCGCTAAAAGCATTTATCGAAATTATCTTTACAAAACAAAATTTCTAAATCTTACAAAGCAAGAAATTCTTTTCTTCGCAATAATTAAATTTATATTGTTAAAGTCTTTCTATCTCGTATATGTAGATTCTTGTTGTTAACTTTTTGTCGATTTAAACGCTAGCAAAGAATTTGACTTCGACGCAATAATATATTATATTAAAGAGATCTAATTGCGAAAGATTTTCTTATTAGAAAAATTAATTATAGAATTAGAAAATTTCTTATTAGAATAGAAATTTCTTGCGACAAAGTCTTTCGCGAGTTAAATTTATTTATCTTATTACATTATTAAGTCGATTCTATTTCTTAGTTGTCTTGTTGTTTCTATAAAGTCTTGTTATTAATCGACAAAACTAGAGTTTGCAAAAATCGTCTAAATTCTAAAGAAAATTCGTTATATTGTTAAAGTCTTTTTTAAACTTATTATTGTTCATATTGATTATAAAATCGCATTCGATATTGTTAAACAAACAACTCTTATTACAATCTTAACAAACAAGTTAAATCTTAAATTTGTAAGAGTCTTAGATTATATTTAACGCTTTAATTTGAAATTTCGATATAAATTAAACAAACAACATATTGTTTCTAACGCGCTCTTTTGTTTGTCAAGTAATAACGTCGAAAATATCGATCTTCTTGAAGACAAAAATATTCTCGACGTTCTTTTTATTATCTTCTTGATAGAGATAAAGAAAGACTTTTGTTAACAAATACTAAACAAGTAGACTAATTGCGTCGATTTGGGAAATCGAGTTCGATTCAAGAAATCGAATCGAATCTTGACGATTCGATTCGAATTAAATCAAAAGTCTTGACTAGTGTGATCGTCGGGTCGGGTTTCAACCCGATGGGGTTAACTCGCCCAACCCTGACCCTGGGGTCAGGCAAATTTCCTAGCCCAACAGGGTAGGGCGAGCGAAGAATGCGCGTCGAGTGTCCAACCCGACCCACCCGATCACGTGACGTCACGTGACGCGCTAGCCCAATCGGGTTAGCGCGTAGATAAGATAAGATAAGATAAGCGGATGCTAACGCGACGAAGTTAGCTTGGGTTCTTGGCATTGGCTCCACGAAACCCGACCCTGGGGTCGAGTTCGCGCCTTAACCCTGGCCCAACCTTTCGGGGCCCAAGAGGGTGGGTCGGGTTGAGAAAAAAGTGTTCGACCCGACCCAACGATCACACTATCTAGAATATTAGATTTATTAAATTAGATATTAAGCGTCTTATAATTCTCTTTAATTAATATTAACGTTCTTAGTACTCTTTTATACAATTAGCATTAACTTTATTTTAGCATTATCGAAGTCTACGAAAAAATACAATTGCGTTATATTAATAATCTGCAAATTTAATAAGTATATTACGCTTATATTTAGAAAAAAGATTTACTTGACGTTTTAATAAAACGAGCACTACTTAATTTTCTATATCTTGTTAATTAAGAATTGTCAAAAACAATTATTTTCGATTGCAATCGAAAATTTCTATTCGAAATATAAATAATTATGTTTTATTGATTAAAAGTAAAACTTCTTTATTTTACAACTTATTACTTACAAATTAATAATTAATTCGAACGTATTAATTAGATAATAGAAATTGTTTTTCGCTTTTATCTAAGTATTATAAATTGTTTTGTTTAATAATCGCAGTTGTTGTTTAAAATATAGCGACATCTCAATAATGTTATTAGTTCTACTATTGACAAAATCTCTAATAAGATTGCGTATAACTTTACTTTCCTGCAAATATCTAATTTGTTAAAATCTTTTGTAGACGAGAAATTCTTCGACGTCTTACAAACGCGAAATTAGATCTCTAATTTTATTGTTTTTACGCAAATAAATGCGAAATATTATTATAATAGAAAACATCTATCTATATTTCTTAAGATAAATAATTATGTTCTACTAAGATTATATCGAGAATACAATATACTTTTTATTAAACGTCTTGATCTCAAGCTTAATTAATAGTATGTCGAATTATTTCGTATAACGAAAAGGATTAATCGACTTGTATATAGACTAAAATTGTCTTTTTGATAACAAATTTATCTCGTCTTTATTATTGCTTAATTAGAATCTTATTCTTTGTTAGAATTAAATTCTTTTTAGCAAAGTTATTTTAATTATTTCGATTCAATATTCGTAAATAAAGATATCGATAAAGTTAAATTCTTTGTAATTAAATGTTTTGTCGACAAACGAATTATTAAACGCGACGTAAAATATCTCTTGCAATAAAAAGATTATAAGCTTGAATAAAACGAGTAAAAAAATCTTTCAAAACTCGAGAACGTTTTCGATCTAATTAACGATTACAAAAATGTTATAAAAGCAATTGTTTTCTTATTCGATTATTATATATTAAAAAGTCGCAAGACTTCTATTACTTCACATGTCAATTCTTTAATTCTTATATCTAGCGAACAAAGATTTGTCGTTATTATCTTGTTAAAGTTCTTGTCAAATAGAATTTTCTTATCGATATTTCTGTTACGATTCTATCTAGGACTAGATTAGTATAAGAAAATTCTAGAACTTCGTAGTACAAGATATAAGTATATATAGGTTTAGCATGCTTAGCAAACTTGACAACTAAATATATTGAGCAAATGTTTAAAAGACTTAACGAACTTAAACTTTAAACATATTGAGCATACTAAGCATAAAGAGATCTTATTAGTATATAAATCTTAAATACAACTCTTTTATAAATTGTGTTCAACTTATCTTAAGTCTTTACTTATTGTTACTCTAATTTATTGAATTATCTATAAAGATCTATTAAATATAAGATTGTCTATAGTTGCAACTCATGTTATCAAATAATTGATTGCATTGTCTAAAGACGTTTACAAATCTTTTTGATAACATAATTTTTTTTAAATTTTTTTACGAAAGTACTAGCGTAACACTTTAAATACTTTAAGAATATTTGTATTAAATTAACGCGCTTCTATCTTAAACATTAGCTCAACAATATTACGTCGATTCTTTATTAATAAAAACGACAAGATAAGAATTAATAAATTTGACGTCTATTATAAAGATCAAATCGATTTAAAGAACTAATTTATGCAAATAAATATTTATTTTATTTTCTATCTTGTTTTAGTAAATAAGAAGACGATTTTTGCATTTACATTTCTTAAAGAAAGAGTTTAGCATTAACTTAAATCAAACTTACGCAAGTATCTAAAAAATTATAATGAAAATTCTTGTATAATGTTTACGAATTTCGATAATTTTAAAAAAGAACTTCGAAAAATCTTCGAAAAATCTTCGAAACATTTAAAGAAAAACAAATTGCAAAAAGAATAATTTAACATCTAATATAACAAATTTTTGCAACAAATTACGTAATAAGATTTCAAAAGTATGTTAATTTTATTAAGTAAAACAATGTTGCATTTATAACAATGTTTCGACAAGATCTTAAAAACAATTTTAAAAACAAAATTATACGCAATAACAAATTTATTAGCGATATTTTCGATCTTATTGAAGTAGTTATCGATTTCGACAACAAGCTATATAAAAAAAATATAAAAAGGTAATACAATTAACTTTATCAAAAAGTAAAAATCTTCTTTGAATTAACGACTAAATATTAGTAGAAAGAATTTTGTTCTAATTAAAAGTACAATAATTTAAACTATTGTAAATCTATATTTATAAAATTAAATTTTACTTAACAACGCAAAAAGAAAAATTCTAAAGAAAAGCAAAATAACAAATTCTAAAAAACATGCTATTTATGTAATAAATCAAATTACTTCGCAAGAGATTGTTAATTACGAAACTTAATAAATTGTTAACAAATCAATGTTATATTAAAAGAGATATTTAATAGTTAGAACAACATTAAGAAACAAATTAACATAAAGACGAACATCTTCAAAATTAAATCAAACGACAATTATAATTTAGTAAAGAATCTAAATTAGTTACAAAAAGTTCTAAATAAAACATTATTAAACAAGACATTCGCATTTACGCAAAAAGTTAATTAAGCACTTTAAAAAATTATTAGATTTTATAACTTAATTATCGACTTAAATAAAGAATATAATTAAAAGAATTTTCACGAATGCATAAAAAACATTACGAAATATCTTAAAACTTTAAATAGTTTATCGAAGATCATAAACAAATGCGAAAAGAAACTAGAAAGCAATGTTATTACAAAAAAGAACATATCTAACATTATTATAAAACAACTAAATTTTATAGCATACGCAAATCTTGATTAAACAACTTGTTACAACGATTTATGCTAAACTTATCTAAAAGAAAAGAACGAAATTAATTGATTTTTTAAAAAGTTAAAGTTAGCAATTTAGTAACAAAAGAAAGCTTAGCGCAAACAAACGTTTAAAGTAGAAGTCGTAACATAGAAACAAAAAAAGTTTAAATTTCTTAATAAAAAGCATATTAAAGAAATGTAATATGTTAGTTTAATAGCAACAACTAAACTTAACAACGTACGTATAATGTTTTATCACATTAGTTAAGATTAATAATTGTTAACTTATAATAATAATTAATTTTAATGCAATAAGTAATTTTATAATTAGAGCTCTTGTAAAGAGAAAAAAATATTCTATTTAAAAGAAGTTTAACGCTTACAATCTAATAATTGTAAATAAAAATTCATTATTCGCAAAAAATAAAAAAGTAAACAAAGAAACGAAATTATTATTAATAGCTATTTAATAATATTACGAGAAACTAATTTTTAATACAATAAGAATAATTACTCACGATATTGTTTTAGAAATGTCTTGATTAAAGCAACACAATCTAAAAGTTAACTAAAATATACAAGTACTTAGATTCGCGCAGTATAATTACGCAATTTATATTTAATCTACGCATTAATAGCGTTCGATAATAAATAAAAGATTAAGTCGAAATTCGATCGCAAGTAGCGAGCTTACATTTTCGCAAAAAAACGATTTAATAAAGTTCGACTTAATAGACATTAATAAAGATTAATTATATACAAAGTTAAAGTATATAAAAAAAACTACAAATTTTCTAAGAGTTCTAAACTATCTAATATAGCGAGAGAATTGCTAAAATATATATTACGAATATACAACAATTAAAAGCATCTATTTTAGAAAAAGAAAACAATTAAGATTTTATTTAAATATTAATCGTAAAATTACAAGATTAAATTTAAATCAAACAAGCAATTTACATTTAAACTTATATATATTTTATTCAAAAAAAAGCTAGAAACACTTCGCAAATATTTGACGAAAAACGAAAAAAAAGAATGTATTAAAAAATCTTAATTACAAACAAAATACTTAATTCTCTTTATATTTAAAAAGAACGAAACTTTTTGTCTATATATTAATTATCGAAAGTTAAACAATATTACGATAAAAAATCGATATTTATTATTTAACATTAACGAACTTCAAAATTGATTGTTTGAAGCAAAGTACTTTATTAAATTAAATTTACAAAAAACGTACAATTAAATTAGAATAAAGATAGAGAAGAAGTAAAAAATAGTTTTTTGTATACGATATAAATTATACGAATACATAATAATGTTATTTGAATTTACGAACGTCTTGACAACGTATTAAAAAATAATTAATAGTATATTACAACAATATCTAAATCGATTTGCTATAATATACTTGAACGACATTATAATTTACTTAAACATTTTGAAAAAACATATAAATTATATTTTTAAAATACTAAAATACTAAAATAAAAAAAATCTATATTTTAAATCAAAGAAATGCGAGTTTTATTAAAAAGAAGTTGACTTTCTTAAATTTGTCGTTAAACAACATAAAATACGCATAAATTTCAAAAAGTTACAAACAATTAAAGAATAAAAATTAGTTATTAATGTTAAGAAAGTTTAATTCTTTCTAGATTTTATAAATTACAATAAGAAATTTATCAAAAATTACTTCGTTAACGCAATATTATTGACGAATCTTACAAAGAAGAAGACGTTATAAATATTAAAATCAATAAAAAAGAAATTATTTTAAAATCTTAAATTAAAATGTTTAAAGAAACTAGTATTAAAGATATATAATTTACGATTGTTAAGCAAAATTAAAATTAACGCATTAAATCTAGTTATTAATGCATACTTTAATTAAGAGCATAAAAATATATAACATTTAATAATATATTTCTTGAGAAAACTCTTGTTAATCAAATAGAATTATAATATTTACGACAAGAAATTATTCGCTATTGTAGTATCTCTAAAATTATAAAGAGTATATATTGAAAAATTATTAAAACTTATAATTTTTATAAATTACAAAAAACTTTTGCACTTTACTATTATTAAATAGCTTAATAGAAGACAAATGTAATAATTAAAGTAACTTGAACAATATAAGTTTAAAATACAATATACATTAAACAAAAATAACGACAAAGTAAACGCATTTAGCAAGAGAAATAATTATATAAAAACGAAAAAATCGTTTAATTATAATATACTTAAAATTAACAAAAACGAATTACTATTAGCAAACAAATATAAGCTAAATGTTATTTTACGAATATTTAGAAACAATAAGAAAGAGTTTTTAATAAAGAAAGAAAAACTTTAGACATTTATTAACAAAATTGACAAATATATAAGAGAATATTATAATAAATTATTACAAGAGCATTTAGAAGTAATTAAAATTTTTCAATTTTTATGTTAACATTATTAATTTTCTCAAATAAAACAAGTTGTCAAGATATATATTAAATGATGTTTTAATTGTTAGCAAAACAAACATAATACACATGCGAGTTATAACAAAATTCAATATTAGAAATTATTTAAATTGTTATAAAATAAAGTTACGATAAACTTTATTATTAAGTTGCTTAAGTTGACGAACTTAGCAATTAAAAACAAATATAATTCAATACTAGTAATAATTGACAAACTTATTAAGTACTTATATATTATTACATATATAAAGAAGTTTATAATAAAACAACTAAAATACATTATATGAAATCGACTTATACGATATTACAATATATTTAGAGAATTAGTTAATAACAAAGACAAGTTTTTTACGTCTAACTATTGAAAGACGCTTCTATTAATATTAGAAACAAGACTTAAAATGTTTACTATCTATTATTCGATAGCGAATAATTAAATAAAGCGAACTAACTAAAGTTTAAAGCAATATCTAAGATATTACGTTAACAATACTTATAACAATTAAGTATTATTTTTATCTATAATTTAAATAGCACTAAATGCAAAGATTTTAAATATTATTAAAATAACTTTATTTTTCGTCAATTATAATAAAGAATTTAATCTCTTTAAGAAAGAACAAAAGCATTTGTTAGCTTAATTAATTATTAAGAAAATAGCAACACTAAAAAAGATATACGACAACATCTTAAAAATGCAAGAAAAGTTAATTAAGTATTAAAATAAAAAACGAAAAACGACATCTTAATTAAAGAAGAGAAATAAAATATATCTTTTTACAAAAAATCTCAAGACAAGAAAATTAAGCAAAAAATTGAATTATATTAAAGTCGAATCGTTTTTTGTTAAGAAGACAAAGAAATCAAACAATTACAAACTCGACTTACTTAAGAACGTCAAAGTATTTCTAGTATTTTATATTTTATTGTTAAAATTAGTCGATCTAAATATATCTATATAGAATTTTTTTTATTACAAAGCTCAAAAAGAAAGCAAATATAAAATAAAGCAAATTTTAAAGAAGCAAAATTAAAACTATTTTATTAAATAAAAAGAATACTTTATCTTAGAGAACACATAAAAATTAAAGAAGAATCTTAACAATTGTTATAATTTTATCTAGAAATTCTAGTAAAAATTAGCTTTAAAAAAAGTTTTGCAAAAACTCTTTTATAGTTCGAGAAAATATTTCGAACAAAGCAAAATCAAAATTAGAGAACTTGTCGTTAAGAGCGAGATTAACATATAAATTAGCTTGTTTTTTCTTTTTTTCTTTTTTGTTCATCTTTAGCTTTAGAATGTTTTGCGCTTTTACATTATTTATTGCTTTTAACTTTTGCAATTAGTGTTTAAGTTTTTTTTTAAACAACAAACTTTTATTTAAGATTCAAGAATTTTGTTATTTAGTTTCTTAACAACATTTATTGTCTTATTTATTTCTTTATTTAAAGAAGTCAAATTACAATTTCTATTAAAGCGCTTATATTCAATGTAGCGAAAGAATTTTTTAATAATCAAACACTTAATATCTTGATTAAAATAAAAATTGCAAAAATACATTTTAATGCGACAATTTATTCGTTTTCTCTTTGCAATAGCATTGAGTCGATAAATAGAGCTTGCAAATGTCTTAGATATAATAGAAAAAAAAGTTTGCTTTCGAGACAAAAATACTTAAGAAAAGAAATAATGTTATGACTTTATTTAAAACTAAATTAATATAAGAAGTTCCTAAAATTTCGTAGTACAAAATATAAGTACGCATTCAACATACTTAGTAGACTTGATAGCTAAATATATTGAGCAAATGTTTAAAAGACTTAGCAAGCTTAAACTCTAAACATATTAAGCATACTAAGTATAAAAAAATCTTATTAATATATAAATTTTGAATACGACTTTTTTATAAATCGTGTTTATCTTATTTTAAGTCTTTACTTATTGTTACTCTAGTTTATTGAATTATTTATAAAGATTTATTAAACATAAGATTGTTTATAGTTGCAACTCTTGTTATTAATAGACTAATCATCGGGTCGAGTTATGATATCATCTCTCTAGTTCGACCTAGCGCCAAGATTGGATCGCGACGATTTTTTGGAATCGAATCGCTCAAAGTAGTTTAGCGCGCTTCGCGCTAAACTACTTATAGTAATCGACTAAACTACTTTGAGCGATTCGATTCTTCGATTTTTTTTGACTCGAGTCTTGGCATTTGCACGTGACATTTCCGGGTTAGCGCGATTAGTCTAGTTATCAAGTAATTGCTTACATTGTCTAAAGACGTCTACAAATCTCTCTAATAGCATAATTCTCTCTAATACTTCTTACGAAAGTACTAGCGTAACAATTTCATCAAAGTCTACGAGACAAATACTATCGAAGCAGAATTTCTTTGTCAATTCTATCGTTATTTCGTCTCAAGAATAGTTACTATTGCAATAGATCGTATTGCGAAAGTCTTTTGTTGTCGTCGTATTATTCTCTTGTTACGACAAGTCAATTAGAATCGCTTGAAAAACAATAAGACAACGTTTTTTCTTTTTGTTAATAATAGACTATTATAGTAGACTTCTCTTCTTAATACGATAGACATTATCCTGTCTAAGAAAGTCTTTCGCAGGCGCGTTTTTCTATCGCGTTTGCACTTTTAGTATATAGTTGTTTTTATAGCTTTAATGAAACTTAGCTTCTTACACATCTTGTTACTAACAATTTCTAACTATTAAAGATAGATAAATAATTATATTATCGCAACAATTTAATGCAATAATAATAAGAAATAACAAAAGAGAAGAAAGAAAACAAAAATTGTCTTCGAAAATTTAATTTAAGATTCTTCTCTATATTTTAACAATTAAATAACAATAACAAAATTTAGAGCAACAAGTATTAAAAATTAGCACTAGAAAACTTTATCGAAGCTAGATATATATATAAATACAACAAAGAAAATCTAGTACTTTCATTATAAAGCTTTCGAAATTGCTAAAGACTCTATTAACTTGCAAATATTTTAAAAAACTAAAAAATCGTATTGCAAAGCAAAATTCTATTTAATTGTTTTATAAATATATATAACAATTAGTTAGAAGAATTGTCGCTAAATAGAGATTTTCGATCAATTATAATTCGACTTTTATTTGCGTCTTAAAAATATTAGATATTTACAAAATTCAAATTAAATTAAAGAAGTTTTCGACAATAATACAAGTCTTAAATATTTGCTTATTAAAAAAGATTTATCTTTTGTTTATATAATTTAAATAAAAAGATATAATATACAACTAATAAATATAGATTTTATTGTTGTACAATTAAGGTTTTCTTCGATTTTTAAAAAGAATTTTTAATCGATTTTGCAACTCGAACTTCTATAATATTGTAATATTGTTTATTTTGTTTTTACAAGAATTGTAAATAGATTCTATTAAATTGTTCAAACAAATAATAATTAATTAAACTATTTTGTGTAATTTTTTGTAATTAAGATAATAGAGTTTTTGTTTTACATTTGATTTGCAAAATTTCTAGAAAGTCTTATTAATAAATTCTTATATAGTACTCTTGTCTCTAATCTTTTTTACTTTTTTTATTGCTTTAACATATCTTTTAATGCGTGTATAGATAAGTGTTAAATGCTATCGAAGCATATTGTCGTATCGAATTTCGAAATATTTAAGAAAATTATTAAGAATGTAAGAAAGATAAAAGAAAAAACAATTAAATTGTTTTGTTAATTTAAATAGCTAACAAGAATAGAATAATTTGTATAAAAAATAACAAAGAGCAAGTTCGAAAAATAATTTAACACAATTATTTTATTCGATAATATTGATAGCAAAGTAATTAACAAACAATTGAATTTTCTTCTTATTAAATTGTATTATATAGCGAAGACATTTAGAGAAAGTTCGATCTAAATCGAATTTAGATCTTTTATACTTTACTAATTTAATATATAAATATCAAGAATTGTCGACAAGATATTAACTTAAAATAACAATAATAACAAGAACAAAAGCAATAGCTATATGTATGCTCTAATTGTCGTCGATCAATTGAGTCAATTAAGATATGCTAAATAGAATAAAAGAGATTAAGAATGCACATTATTGATAAGAGAGAACGAAAATTGATCAAATACGATAATTATTAGGTTGCGATTCATATTACTCGATCTAGTATAGCGCGGGCGGGCTAGCGGTCCTAGACCCCACTAGCCCCCGCAAATCAATTGAATAATCGTATTGAATAAAGCTGCGCAATCTGTCTAATCATGATATCTTACTTCCGAGGTGGACGTTCGATGACGCAGGACAACTGTTGTGGAACATACGGTAGAGTAGAGCCCAGGATCAAATGCGCATAACAATACCTTCGGAGAAGAGAAATGAAGAAGGATGGTTGGAGACCTGTGACATGATTAGATCAATAATCAGAATTATCCAGTCGAAAATATGCAACAAAAATTGGAGACTTTGTCTGTATCAGACTTATCTATTGATGTTTAGCTACACGGTCCTGGGAGTAGCCACTTTGAGATGAGGCTTTTGATGCTCAAGCACACGACTCATGATGCATATGATTCCTAAACCCCGATATGATACGCTTTTCCACTCGAACTTCTTATGCTGATTTTCCGCTTGGAGAAACAGCTCCTGTATTGTTGGTCCGAATCTACTCAATCGTCAAACTTGATTCCTTTCCTTCCATCCACATCAATCATCCCTCCCCTGTAGCTACCCCGTTTCTTCTTGTTCTTCTCTTTCGTGAACCCTTTCCCCTTGGTTACGCTCAGATCTCTATGAGCCTGTTCTGCATAATCATAGCTAACGTATTTGTTTGACGCCAGTTTAGGATCAATCATCGTATCCTTCGGTACTCGTTGGAAGGGCGCGTCTTTGCTTTTGACGACTTTGGTGGGAGGCATGGCTGCGCGGGCGGCGTGCGGTGAGAGGGAGCGTTTGCGCTTTATGGTCGCTGTCGGCTCGGTCTTGACAGGCGTAGGCTCGTCTTTAGCTGCGCTATCAGACGATGATGTGCTAGTATTGGATGTTGAGGGTTTCTTGGATGAGGTGCCTTCGAGTGTGGCGCTGGAGTCGGTGGACTTGGATGAATCCGATGGGAATTTGAGCTTGTTGGACTTTGACGCCTTCGATTTTTTCGTTGGGGCTGCAGCTTCAGATTCGCTGCTGTTGGAGGAACTGTCGTCAGAGGATGAGGCGGGCAACGGCTGTTTGGCAGGGCTTTCATCTGAGGAGCTGCTATCTGATGAAGAGCTTTCTGATGAGGAAGTTGAGCTGTCAGCGGATAAGCTAACCCTGGTCGCTGCAGACGCGTGGACAGGCTTGATGGCGAAAGTGGGTTCTTCATTGGAAACGGCATTCTTCATGGGTACCCCCTTAGACTTCTTCACTGGAGTTACATCTTCATCAGACGAAGATGAGCTAGAATCGGAATCCGAGCTCGACTGTTCACTTGAGTTTGTTTTGCGCTTAAGCTTGTTGACGAGACCGTTGACTGAGAACTTTGGTAAGTGAACCTTAGCACCGGCGATTTCTTTCTCATCATCGGCGTCGCTATCGGTGCTAGAACTAGAGGAAGATCCAGGTGGGGTAGCAACCTTGATTGAGCTCGTTTCGGCCTTGAATGCTGATTTGGTGTGCTTCTTGTTCCCGGCCTCACTTTCGGAGCTCGAGCTCAATGAGGATCCTGAGGTACCTAAACCTTTTGCCACTTTTTTGCTTCCTTTTAGTGCTGGCGCAAGAGCATCTTTAGAGGGCTCAAGGCCCGACTCGCTATCATCGCTGCTAGTGTCACTGCTTCCGCTGCTGGATGTCTGCTCTGCCGAGCCCTTAGTGATGTTGTTTGCTTTGCGTTTTTTCTTATCTTTTGCTGGCTTCCGTGAATCGCTATCGCCCTCTTCATCGCTGCTACTGCTCGTCTCGTGCTGGTGCGTTTGCTCATACCCCTTGTACCAATCCTTGAAGATCCTCTCCAAGCTCGGCGTTCCCTTTGGAAGCTTCACACCAAGCTCATGGTCCCATGCGCCCAGCTTCTTCCGGGCCGCGCATTGTGACGTGTAGAGTCGTGAGGCACTATCGAATCCATAGGACGTAAGGAAGCCACCAACGAGGGTTAGGAGTACCCCGGGTGGAGCAGGTTTTCTGGGCGTGGAGACGGATTTGTAGTGTAGGAACTCAATTGCATCATCGCGCTCTTTCTGCTCCTTGATCACTTGCGCGTCTGATTTTGGTTTGGGGTTCAGCACGGGATTTTCTTGGTCGGGTGGAAACATCCATTCTGGCTGGGGCTTATCGGGCGCATTCTTCTTCTTCTTCTTCTTTTGCGGCGATTTGGGGGCTTGGGTCTTTGAGTCCGCTTTGGACACTGGCTCTGCGGCGTTGAATTTCTCGGGCGCCATTATCCCCGGCTTTTAAGTGTGCGCTGTGCTAGATATGATTGAGCTCGATGAAATAATTTCCAAACCTCCCGGGGGGGCCTCCGGCCCGAAGCTGTCTTGGCACGCTTAGCGAATCACTAGCGTCATCCTCGAAGCTGACCGAGGGAGGACTCCAGTCTTGACAGGGCGAACAGACTTCTTAATCTACTTTGATGTTTACGGGGCCGTCAAGTAGCCTGTGCAGAGGAACATACCATCTGAAATGTCCGGCAACGATGCGATCAATTCAATTGCTCTCTAGAACAAGTAAAGAATTGCCATGAGTTCAACCCAGCCTGGACCACGCCCGCAAGGTCCATTTGGGAGAGGCCCTCCTTCCGGTTCATCAGCTGGGCCGAGCGTTGGACCACCTCCGATCACTGTCAACGGAGGGGCTCAAGTACCGGGTGAAACGATGAGCCGGGCAGAGAAATTCGAAGATGAGAAGAGGCGGATCATTGAGAGTTGCTTTGGCAAGAAGGAACCCTATGGGTCAGGTACAGCACCAAAGCAATTTGAGGGATCTGGTCCCAGATTGACTGTGATGTTCAATAGTGTCGGAATCCTACATAACACACATACGGATCCTCGAAGATGCGGCCTACCCTTCGAGTCCTCCACCACTCGAATCCCCACATGCGAACAAGAAGCCTCGTATAATAGTCATTGCTGTACGGAAGTCTGGTCGTGTACGGATGCACAAGGCTCGAGAAAATAACAATGGCTCCTTCTCGATTGGTAAAACCTGGGTTCTCGACGACTTGTCCGCCATTCAGTCGTACAACGCTGTTGTTCCCAGCAATCCGGAGGATCAGCAAGCCAAAGAACGTGCTAGGGATATTGGGTTCGTAGTCACCATCCAAAAGCCTTATTACTGGCAAGCAAGCACGGCGAAGGAGAAGGATTTTTTCATCTACAGCTTGATAAAAATTTACAAGAAATATACCGCAGGAAAATTGCCTCAACTTAGCGGCTTCGACCCACAAGAGCTGGAACAATTCGGAGGAGGATCTCCTATGCCACCTAATGGCCCACCGCCGCGGGTACCCTATACCCCTGTAGGACCGCACCCTCCAGCCAGCGCAAACGTGAACGGAAGACCCTCACCCGGACCATCATTAGGCGGATTCGAAAGGCCACTGATGACCCCTCAACTGGAGCAAACTCGTGACGACAGTCGTGAACTACGGCAGCGTCCATCCCAAGAGCGGTCTTTTCGCACGGATAGCGAGTCTTTCAGTCGTCCATCCCTGGAACGCTCACAGCGGACAGGAAGCGACTCTCGGTCCCAGCCATCGCAGGAGAGCTCTACTCGTGCCGAAAGTGAGAACCGCTCGCGCCCTCCTCAAGACCGCGCACTACGGTCCACGGATAGCGGCGACCGCATGCCCCATGTTCCAGGTCAGTTTCCGTCATCGGAGTTTGTTCGGAACCTCAAACCACAAACATCGCAACCTCAGATTCCCCCGCGGAGATCAGACTCACCGTTATCTCGAAACGGCGCCTTCATGCAACCAGAAACCAATCTGCGCCGACTCGCCGGGGCACAAAGCACTGAGTCATTTCGTAACGGCCCAGAAAGCCAAGCGAATCGATACCAGTCAAATCGGCGACCTAGCGAGGAGAGGATCAGACAAAATGGTGTCCTTGGTCCCATCAACCGGACCGAGTCTTCTGACAGCATGCGTCCACCAACGACCGACAGGCACCCATCAGCTAATGGTACCCCCCGGGATTCTCCTCACTTACAAGATCGTATTCTAGGTCATCGACTGGAGGTCAATGGCTCGGCCCTTCCAACCATTGTCTCGCCTGGCATTCGCGACAATAAACCACGAGAACCCTCGCGATCGACTGACAAGACCAATCATGACCCAGACGACTTGCGACCTGAGAAAGGCCCTCAGACCAGAGCGCTTCCGAAAGAGAATGTCGCACGAGTTCCTTCTCAAGCCCCTGTGACCGATGACAGTCTGTCTCTTTCTAATACAGACAAGGATACGGCTTCCGCAATAAATACAGTTTCTATCCCCGCGCCTGCGACATCACCAGCTGAGCCACAAGAACCTCCCATTGAGACAGAAGTACATCGACCGGGCCTTGGGCCGATGATTAAGTCCAAAAAGAGCAATAAGGAGATTGCAGCGACCTTTCGCAATGCAGCGAAGTCATATAATGCTTTCAAGCCCCGCACTGGCGGTGCTGCAGATAAGCTTCGCGACACAAAAGAAGGGTCAGGTAACGAGCCGGACGGCATCACAGGTGTCATTCCGGCTCCATCTCTCCTTTCGATGCAACGAAGCCAGGCCCACCTAAAGAGCCTAAATCCGGATCAAACGTCGGTGGACCAACCTCTCACACCGATGCCATTCAATCAAGCGCCGCAGCCACTCTCGCCGGAGCCGACGCAGTCCATCACGCAATCTTATACTGACGAGCGACCGAAGCAGCCTCCAATAGTGAGGATCAGTACACCACCGGCCAAGCGAGCAAGTACGGGTGAAGGACTGAACGAGCAAGTTCCAGACGCGGCAGAGGCCTCTCCAGAGAAGGCACAAGAAGAACGCCGACGGAAGCGAAAGTCGGATCATTCTGCCAAATACGCTAAAGCGCTTGGCATCAACCAAGGTCTGCTTGAGGGCCGTACATTCGAGGTTGAGTCTGTCTTGAACGATTTCGGATGGGGCGAGGAGAGCTTTGAACGAAACACTTTTGAGGAACTGCAGAGTAATATCCGAAAGGAACTGGCGCGTGTTGAAGCGGGCAGCTGGCTTGGATCAATAGAGAACAATGACGAGAGGATCGCCGCAATAGGCAACATGATGGACAGGGTCGTCGCAGAGTGCGAAGAATTCGACTGCCTGCTCACTCTGTACAATGTCGAACTTGGGGTATGTTCAAGTCAGTCTATTCGAGGCATCTGCTGACCATCCTAGACACTCAGCGAAGACGTAGCCTACATCGAAGCTCAATCGCAGGGTCTTCAAGTACAGACAGCGAACCAGAAGCTGCTGCAAACCGAGCTTAGGACTTTGCTCGACACCATATCCATCACTGCATCAGATCTCAAGATTCTCAAAGACGCTTCTCTAACGAAGACTTCGGGCATCGAAGCGGTCGAAGCCGCCTTAACCCAGCTATACACCGCGATGATAACCATAGACCCGAAGCTGCGCCACAATGGTCAGCGAAATGGTACTGCTGATCATCTTCAGGTAGAACGAAGAACGAGCGGCGGTGGGTTTGGTGGCAGCGAGCTCAGCTCCATGCGGGCAGTGCGCGATAGAAAAGAAGCCTATCGAACAGAAAGCGTTGATTTCATTCAAAGGCTAAAGCAGTATTTGTCGGTCAAATTCCGAGAAATGGAGGCCGAAACGCTCGACGCGCTCGAAGCGAATAGAAGAGGAAGCATGTCCAAAGACGCCATAAAACTGGACTCCAGATTACGAGAGAAGCCAAAGAGGGACCTCTGGCTATACTCGCCCTTGATCCTCTTCGCTCGTGAGATCGAGCCGGTCGAATGGGAAGACATGATGCGGATGTACGAGAGCTGCGCTAGGAAGCCTTATCAGGACGAATTCAGAGATAACCTCTTCACGTGGAAACGTATCACTAGGAAACCTGCCAGCGGTGAACATGATGTCCTATTCACAAGCCTGGAGAAGGAAGATCAAGGCATAGTTGGGCGAAAGCTGACAGTCAAGCGAAATAAGACAGTCCGAGGCGATGGATCGAGCAGGATCTCAAGTAACGACAAGCCCCGAGATGGGAAAGTAAATGCATATGAGGCTTTCGCCGGAGCACTCTACGAAATGACCGGTATCATTTTTCTTGAACAGAACAGTCTCGTCGACCTCTTCCACATCAGCTCACTCGAAAACGTTGAATTCATGGACGCCGTCGCCACGCCCCCAGACTCCAGGAAAAGTGGCGACCTAGCCGAGAAGAAGCTCTTCGACCCCGACCGCGATATGGCTCGCAAAGTCTACAGCATGATGGAAGAGATCTACGTCTCCTTCCCCACAGACCTGCAATCCATGGTCGACTGGGTAGTCAAGCAAGACTCCCTCCAAGGCGTCGGCGTCCTCCTGTCCATCGAATCCAAACTCGCCGAGCTCGAAGACTCCAACCAAGAATTCCTCACCACAACCCTCACACGGATTCACGACCGCCTCGTCGCTCTCTTCACGCGCTTCATCGACGAGCAAATCCGCGGCATCGAGGACACGAAAGTCAAGATCAAGAAGCGCAAAGGCGTCATCGCCTTTATGAAAACCTTCCCCAACTTCACCACCGCAATCGAGAACATGATCCCCCCCTCGCCCATCGTCTCCACCCTCCCCATCCGCACCCACCTCAACGACGCCTACGCCAAACTCAACAAAGCCATGTTCGAATCCCTTAAATTCATCGCCAAGGAAACCCCCTCCGCCACCGCCCCCACGGGTGACCCCGAAGACAAAGAAGCGCTCAACTACCACATCCTGCTCATCGAGAACATGAACCACTACATCGAGGAAGTTCCCGTGCGCGGCAACCCCATCCTCTCAGAATGGCAATCCCGCGCCGCGACCGACATGAGCGAGCACCTCGACCTCTACCTCAGCAGCGTGATCCGGCGGCCCCTCGGCAAACTCCTTGACTTCCTCGAATCCACAGAATCGCTCCTCGACGACCTCCCGGCCGACGAACCCGCACCGAATATCGCCACGCGAGCCAGCCATGGGAGGAGCGTGGCCAAGAAGATCATTGCGGGGTATGATGGGAAGGAGATCAGGCGGGGCATTGAGACGCTGAAGAAGCGCATTGAGAAGCATTTCGGGGATGAGGATGCGGGGGGAAATAGGGCGCTGGTGGGGAAGGTGATGAGGGAGTGCGAGGGAAGGTATTTGAAGGTTTGGGAGAGGGTGCAGAGCGTGGTGGCGGAGGTTTATGAGGGCGGGCTGGAGGTGGAGTGGAGGCGGGAGGACGTTACGGGGCCGTTTCGGCGGTGAGCCTCTTGAAAGTTGATATGACAGGGGTACTGTTCGATTTAGGCGGGAGTCTGGCTGGCTAGCAGTTGGGTTGGAGAATTTTTGGGTGGGGGTTATGGGCAATATTCATCGCATGCTGCCGCTTTGGGGATCTTTTTCGACGCGGATCTGGCACGCGCTGCGGATATGTTCGAGGGACTTGAGTTAAGTAAGATGTGGATATATACCAATGCAGGCGAGTTTTGAGGGTGTACATGCTCTCTTCCTGATCTTTGGCTGGCTCTGCTGGGCTTCGATCAGCGACCAAGTGCCAGGACAAGGATGCAATATTCGTAGTGTGTGGTACTTGTGGTCACTAGTGGGATTCCATCGGCATGAGATTCATGTCTCTTGTCTAGAAAGCTACATCGATTTGCTAGTCATGTCTCATCACCCAAGCCTCTTCAATCCCCCTTCCCCTCCCGATAACCGGGTCTGTCGCAGTAAAATCACCGCCTACGCTCCGCCAAAGCATTCCACCCCAATTCCTGCGTATCCCTCAAGCGCCAGTCGCCCTCCGAGCGATGGCCCTGCAAGGCGCGCCACGCCGCTTTACGCCGGGACTGCTCCTCCGCCTTCAGCGCAGCCAGCTTCTCAGTGTAGCGGGCTCGCCGAAACCCTTCGATTACCAACGCCTTCTTTATATCGAGTTTCCGTTGGTCGATGCGGTCTCGGCCTTTTTTGTGGCGTGCCCAGTGGGGGCCCCAGATGGAGTAGGTGGAGTTCGAGCGGCTATGCTGCTTGAGGCGCTCGTATGCTTCTTTTACTTGGCGCCAGTCGTAGTAAAGGGTGGTCGTGTGCGGTCGGTAGCCCAGGGCACGGGAGACTTCGTTGAATGGTAGGCCGCAGTGTAGGTAGCCCACGACGATCAGGGTTTCGATCTCGGGGTCCATGTTTGGAGGCGTGGGCGGCGGCATGGGCGCTGAGGTGACGAGTTGGTATTTTGGTGGTGGAGTTGCTGTAGTCGTTAATATTTATGCTTGTGGCTGGTGGAGGAAGCGTACCTGGACCTATGAACCGTGGCTCGATGTGGTGCTGGCTTGGGGGGAGATCTTGAGTCACTGTCCATTCGGACCTGCGGATGCGTATATAGGGTGGTGTCAAAGGAGTAGCTGACATAGCTGAAACCGGCTGACAAGGAGATATCAGGCAAACGAGGCGGTATCAGGCAGACAAGGCAATGAGATGATTCCCACTCCGCTGTTGATAAAGAAAAAAAGATATTTCTTAAGGAAATCTCAGCTCTTTATGTAGCCTGCCTCGTTGGCCGTTGTTGGTGTCAAGCGCCAGCAATGGCGAATGTATTGAAAAGGCTTTGTCCAGACCGTTATAGGCATCAAGGTGAAGCTTGTGAGCTGCGGCTGCAATGCCGTCCAGACAATCATAGGCATCAAGTGAATCTTGTGGACTGAGCTGCAATTCCGTCCAGACAATCGTAGGCCTCGCAGTAAAACTTGTGGACTGCGGCTGCAATGTCATGGCTGCGGACTGTTCGCATATACTGTATTGGGAAAAACCTGCAGAATCGAGTCTCTGTCATACTCCAGGAACAGCAATAACTCGTCGTTGGCATCTCCGGATTCTCCTTCGTGGTTGAATTCTCGTTCGAGGTTGGGCGCCATAACGCTCTCCTCCCGCACAATATTCAGACACCACAAAAGGCGTTCCTGGGTGAGTGCAGCATTATTGTACAAAGACATTGGATGTTTGCTGACAGCAGCACGTATCATATCTAGAAGTGAAAGAACGAGCTGCACACTTTCCACATCCCAAGCGATGGCAGGCGAGTTTCCGCTTGGTTGGCAAGCGTTAAAAGTGCTTTCGGGGCAGGGACTTTTCTCGTATACGTCACCTATGAGGCGCAGCCACTGCAGCATCCCGTTGCTAAAGCTTGATCCCAGTTCCCCTTCCGAACGCACGGTCGTTGAGGTTCTCAGGATCCATAGGCCACAAAGCCAAAGAGTCAAGGCATATTCAGTGTGGGACCGCTTCTTTATCTTTTCCGGGTTCCGTGTCCCTAGCCCAGCGTTCAGTACAGCCCGATAATCCGTCAGTAGCGGCTGGGGAGTCTCGGTCAACGTGTGTTCCAATCGGACCACTTGAACGTTTCTAAGATGAGGAGCCTTCAAGCCGACTAAGCCGGCCAAATGGTCAAGCAGTGCGGCGTTGACAGCTCTTAGTATGTGAAGTTGACCTTGACGGTATCTGGCTGCATGAAACTGCTTCTCATTTTCCGGCCACCCTGGGAGGCTTGAGGTGTATTGAACGATGTCCGAATGCTGCTTCTGTAACAACATCGTAACAACACACATGACTTTGAGCTTGTTGCGCGACATCCGCGGATGTGCGAAATCCATCTGGTCGACCAAGCAAGAGGTACGTGCTGCTTTCTCACGCTTGTTGCGCAATGCCACCGCCGTGTCTTGCAAGAAGTGAGGCGAGAAAACGTACGATGCTCCTGCAGCCCCGTTTCTGTCAATAGCATCATTGTAGCGGCGGATCCACTGTGTGCTTCGGTCTGCCTCTTCAAACCGAACCATCGAATCCAATACTTCTTCGTCGCCTGCTATTGAATTCTCGTCTCCGGGTTTCTCAGCCGAGCTTCTGCGAGCTGCCGCAAGTATGCAACAATCCGCCGGGTTATCAGCCAAGCTGAAACCATAACCCATGATCACTGAACAAGTCAGTGATGTGAATCCCTCAGGATGCCGGATCACCAACGTTCTTCATTACTTTTTGCACCGTAGTTGTTGTAGATCTGGCAACCCGACGCGACTGCCTCATTGTTGACCAAACGGCTGTTGACGCTTCCCCACTGCCATGTAACTTTCTCGAAGGGCCGGTGGTTCAGAATGTCGAGCCCAGGTATGAGTACTGGACTGCCAGGTTCAATTCTTTCCTCTCGCTCTTTACTCTTGCGCTCTAAGGGTCCTTGTTGATTGGCGACATGAACGTAATTAGCAAGAGCAGAACTGGGGAAGCTTCTCGAGCTCATAATTGCTGCTGCCCACTTATAAAGATCCCTATATTTCTGAGGAAGCGCCTAAAAGAACCTTGTTTGCACGACGCACCATGACCACTCGCTTATGCTGGATCTCGCCATAGGATGTAAGCTGTGCATCGCACTTTCGTACTCTTGACGCCACATCTGCTCCGTTCTGCTGGCACTCTTTTCCAGTCCTGTTCCACGTATCCATTTCCGATCGCAGTCACTATACCAAAGTGGCGTGCCAAGCAGGTGTATCTCAGAAGGTTGGGGTAGGCTTCGAATGTATGGCCACCAGAATGAGTCCCTTTGTTTCAAGTATTCATTCATTACGAAAAAGCGAACAATTACAACCTGGTTGACTGCGGGATCAACGTTTCCCAAGTCGAATTGGTCGAGAAAAGCCTTGGAACCGGATATGACATTCATCCATGAGATAGTGAGCTCATGTGGACACGAAACAATGAGACTGTCTGCGGCGAGGACCTCGGTATCAGAAACCCGCATATGCATTCCAGTGAAAGCATCTGAGGCGATTTCGACATCAGGATGGATGTAGCCGTCATTGGCTAAGAACCACTATAGATTGTCCCGGTCAACTTATCCTTCTACTAGTGTCGAGAGTATTGACACTCCACGAGATAGGGGAGACAGAAATCCAGGAGACGGATCATGGTAAAAGAATAGATTTAGAGTTGGAAGTATTCAGAGGGCTTACTCACAGTCTCAAAATCGTCATCCATTGCCTTTTTTACGGCTGCAGAATCTTAGGGAAATCAAGAGAGTAGTGCCCAGTACAAGATCTGATGATCGGGCAGGACCAATAAGATACTTCGGTAGCAGGATGTTCCAGCAGCAGAATTTGGTCGTCGTAACGTAACATGGCCCCGTCCAGCTGCGCGAATCATTTCGCTTTGTCCCTGGCTCGCCATAAAGACAAGCCTCATTTGTATACACAGCTGAAGATTGTATCATACATATTTATAAAGAGAGAAGAAAAGGAAGGATCGTTCGGCCAAGAGCTTGCCAAGGCCGCTTACATTTCGAGGTTTCCACCGCCTCTTTGTCGGATGCCTCGGTGAGAACCGCATTGGGAAATAACCGAAGCTCACAAGGAGACGCACCATCCATCGATGTTCATTGCTTCCTGTCGCCCTCACTCCTGACTGTGTGACCACCGCTGCAGCCCCACTCTACCAGGAGACCGGAGCCAGAGTGCAAACTACTTCTCACTTCTGCTTGATCATGGCACAGATATCGAAGCAGCGAAAATCACGGCAGGTGGTGTTCCATTCCTTTAGAGCTTTCTACTGACTACCGTACTTCCATTGCGAAGGCATAAAAGTGGGATGATATCCTTCCTACTTTTCATAATGGAACAGAACTTTTTTGTTTCATGGGAGTTCTGGGTGGAGAGAATCATTATTTTAGTACCAAAGCGTCGAGTTGTCACCACGATGGTTGGTACTATCGATATCAGCTTCTACGAAAGCTCATGCACCTCGATTGTGACATTTTATGGAAGAGTCTTCGGTACTCGTACGATTGTTGTCCCTCGGTCAAGAGATTCCAAGCCAAGCTGTTGATAAACCTCGATTTCTTTCTGCTAGAGACGTCTATAGCGGACGGAGCGACTATACGAAGAGTATCGGGCAACTGCTAGAAGGGCAGATCTCTGACTTCTTAGTATTTGTGAATTTGGGCTATGAAAAATCGTATCCGGAGAGGATGTGGGCATCCCCCACATATCCCGCCCCTTCAGTAGAGACTACCTCTACGAGCCACCAATGAAATCCCTCTCGACCCATCTTCAGCGCAAATACGGCAGTGATTGCAAGTGCGTCGGTGTAGGACAAGGCGGATTCAAGTGGCCACGGCGGCGGCATGCTTGTACTAATGCTGAACTCAACGCTTCTGAAGCGAAACTCCAGGCCTGCGAGGTTCTGAGGAATTGGGCCGTCTCCGTGTTGGCTAACATGCTGTCTCAACATGGTGTAGGCATGATCTATGCAAGCGATTACATCGTTGCGGAGGAGCACGTTCTCTACTCCTTGGAAGTGCAGGCTGAGCGATCTGTCTGGGAGAGGGTATGGATTCGGTATAGGGTGTAGTTGTACAGTCCCGTTTACTTGCCTATTCCTTATTAGTCGCGGAGACACTTCAACTGAGAGCAATAGTGCATAGGACTAGATGTACCAGAGGGTTGGTGGCTTAGACGAACTGGCCCCTGGGCCTAGAATGTACAGTGGATGCCCTAGGGCCAGAGTAGCTGACGCCAGTACGAAATAGAATCTTGTCAAGATCATTTTAGCACATATCTCCACGTCTGGTCAGGTACGCAACAACGCTTGCGTGAGCGGCTAACACTCCAAGAGACAATGAAATACATAAGAGAGACACGGACAAATCTTGGGAATGGTCGTCGCGAATTACATCATATGTGCGATTGCGGCAGCAAGCATACAAGTACTCACGTAGTGCGCTTCTCCCACTGCCAGATCCTGACTACACTTTCATGGGGTATGGGATAGTGTCGAAGTTTGCAAAGGCAATTCTGTCAAGCTGTCCTGAGACGCGCTACTCGGCATGACCCGGAAGTGCGACAAAGTTGAGTAGTCCTAAGTCACGTGTCTTGGACATCAGAGTTTACCTTACTTTAACGTGACAACGCGACCTTGAAGCCAACAGAGAAACTTCAGGTTTCCGGAACAAATAGTGCAATGCTTCTCTGTTTCTCCGGTATCGTGCCAGCACTAGCTCCAGTAAAGCAATTGAATAAATTAATCCAATTGGATATTTCTGCGCAATCTCTATAGTCGAGCTCGCTAAGAGGAAAGAGAGACACACAACGCGAATAATCGACCAAGACTGTCACTCTGCCCCACTCTAAAGAGTCCCGTTCCGGTCCCGATCCGCAGAGGTAGGGCTGATCACAAAGTGCTTCCGTAGTCCGGTGATTTCAAATCCAGATTGCATTCCAGGCACATTCGGATGATCGGTAAAGCCGAGACAGCCTGAGCAACCTAGTTGTGAGCGTCAACATATGACTTTTTATTCATATTTACTAAATTATCTATATAAAGTAACACATCTTTCTCTTTACCTATGATACAATTATTGAAACAAGGAGTTAAGTATCGCCGCTCGTTGTCCTCTCCGAGACCAAGACCAAAACCAAGAGATGCAGCAGGCGTCAGTAACATCCTTCCTCAGTTCATGACGACTTTGCACCATAGACAACAACCTAGGCTATCGCCTTGATCACAATTACTACCAACTCCCTGAGAAAAGAAGCAGGATGGGGCTGATAAGCTACCTTTCGATGTTTTTCCACTCGCAGCTCTTCGTCAAAATCCCATACCCAACCTCGGATTTATCTGGTCAAACCATTATCGTCACGGGCGCCAACACTGGTCTCGGTAAGATTGCTAGGAAAGTCCGAAGCTAAGATGCTGAGGCGATACGCATTCTAGGTCTCGAGGCTGCTCGTCATCTCGTCCGCCTAAATGCCGCTAAAGTCATCCTAGCAGTCCGCACCATTTCTAAAGGTGAGGCTGCTGCCGCCGACATCTCGAGCTCGCCCAGCACCTCCAAGTCACGCATCCTTGTCTGGCACGTCGACCTGTCAAATTATGACTCCATCAAGGCCTTCGTCGAGCGGGTCAAGTCGCTGGACCGCTTGGATGCTGTTATTCAGAACGCGGGGATTTTGACTACCAAATTCGGAATTTCCGAGGACCAGGAGAGCACTATTACCGTCAATGTCATCGGTGCGGTGCTCTTGGGCCTCAGTGTACTGCCCAAGCTTCAAGAGAGCGCGGCCAAATACAAAGTGCAGGGTCGCATGACATTTGTAGGCTCGGATCTGATTTATATTGCCAAATTCAAAGAGAAGGAGGCTTCGGGATCGCTCTTTGACGCCCTGAAAGTGAAAGAGGGCGCCGACATGGATGATAGGTCAGTCCAAAATGCTTGATCTCACAAGTCCAACAACAAATCTCTTCAACTGCCTTTCCCACACCTCAACGTATGCTGACGTCTGCTGTAGATATAAGGTCTCCAAAGTACTCCTTATGTACGCGGTCCGCAGCATCGCTGCAAAAGTGCCCGTCTCTGCAAGGTCCAATGTTGTCATCAACTACAATACACCTGGAGCTTGCAGGAGTGACATCTTCCGAGACGATATTGGCTGGTTTCAAGGCATAATGATGAGCTTCGCGATTGCTCTAATCGCTCGCACGACTGAAGTTGGAAGCCGCGTTCTTGTCCATGCTGTGCAGCCAGACGTGGGAGAGCAAACGCATGGGGCCTTCGTGATGGATTGCAAAGTCCGCAGGTAAGGGCAACAGACCTGCCATTCTCAATATCAGTTGACCGTCCATATACTGACCTAGCGCCGTGTAGTCCCGGGCCTAATGTGGACAACGAAATGGGCAGGAAGATGCAGGAAAGAACAACCCAAGAGCTCTTCGCCATCTTGGAGCAAGTTTCGCCTGGGGTCACAAATATTTGAGCTACAGTCACTGAGCTATCAAACATACACATATATATTTCGGGACTCTGGCATTTCCTCCTTGATTTCCGATGGTGTTTGCACCAAAAATAGGGGGATTTATCATGGTTCTCCTGCTTTTGATATGTTTCTACATAAGGTCTGCCCGGTAAACATGCAATTGACACTACATCTCCGGGAATCTAATAAGAAACGACCGAATTCCCATGAAAATCACACCAGAAGACCTGGGGTTTCTCCTACTATTGCAAGCTTTAGACATCGCAAAGGGGACAATAGATTACCACAATCGACACATATTCAATGTCGCCGAGCATCAAATATATGCCTATCTTAGGTATATATATGGTCTTCAAAATGTGCCAAGCAATGCATGAAATTGCTAATAGGCTCCTGTCCCGTGACGTGGGCATCAGAGACTACTTCAACGTTACAACGCGACCTCGAAGAACGCCAAAAGCACCTCGGATTCACACTGTGATTATCCAGTCTTCTCTCCAGAAGTGAAATCCTCATGTAAAAGCCCCAGGATTCTGCGTCCTGTAGGCTAATTTTGGGACAAGCCTCAGCGGATACGTACGATATGCACAAAGCTTGTAGAGTTAATTCTTTATTGATCTAGACGCAGGCGCTGTCATTGCTAATATGCTTTCCTCATACCTTCGCCGGCAACATTGAATGTATCCACGATTTTTCATATTACATGGAGTGCAATCCGAGGGTCAAGGAGCTGCCACCGGAGCAGGGCCAACCCTTCTGCTTGGTGAGGCCATAGTCGTATCAAGCAAAAGCCGCTACACAACTAGTACCGTCAATGGAGTGGGGGAAGGAGTGGACAGTTGCAGCGGGTAGCTGTGCCTTGCAGCCCAGGAAGAGGCGTGAGGCCTTTGGTTTTTTTTGCAAGCTGATGGGATTCTGGAAGAGCGTCATTGATTTACGCTTTTCGTGACAGTCTACCGAGTTGCGTGATAGATAGCAGGTATCGTCGCAAAGACCCCTTGTGGATTTTGCAAGACCGGGGAGTTCCTGTGGACTTCTCCACACCTCTCAACTCCCCTATCACTTTCTCTTTCTCTTTACTTTCCTCCAAGGCTCGCACTGTAGAGTCATTCTTGACAGGCCTTCATACCCTCTCCACCACCTTGTCCTCACAACTTCCTCTTCTCTCCTCTTGAGCTGTAATCTTGGCTTACTCAATCGTCGCGAACCCACTGGTGGTTGATCGCAATGTCAATTTTTTCATTCTCCTAGCTTGATCAATGCGTAATGCGCGTCTTATGCCCTTACATTTGGAAGCGCAGTGCCTGAAATCTTAGGGAAGTGTAAGAATCTTGATCCTCTGAGGCTAAGAACATCGGAGTAAATCAGCAGTCATCAGTGCCCGTGTGTCTTGTGTAGAGATCAGAGGTTCCTCGTGACACTGAAGAGTTTTGCTGCCCAAAAGCCCTTGACCCAGAGGCCTTACTACCGCAGGGGCGAGAATCGGCTTTTCATCTATAGAATGGCCACGCCGGTAACACGTATTGACCAATTTTCACTGTCACCCCACGTGTCAACACTAATCGAAGCGAACGTCTTACTCACGTCTTGCACCGATACCTTGACCCTCACATTCTTTCCGGATATAATATCCAGGTGAGAAAACACGACGAAACACGATGGTGGACTCTCGAAATTTTTTTCCGGAAACGGAAACACTATCTTCCCAGCTGGAGGCCGTGGGAGCATGACAGCCTCCTCGGGGAAGGCATGAATGTCCTTTCTATTCTTGCTGAAAGCTATCCACTCAGCTTCGAGCTCATAGATTTGAGAATCCCCCCATGAGTCGAGATGAATCTCGAAGCCGGTACGAGTTATGTTCTGGGGGCTGACGTGCATACGGTGGTTTTTGAACTGCGAGGAGTCGATATGGACGAGGTAGCATATGACTTCTGGAACTTCTGCATAGGGATTGTAAAAGTCGACGTCACGGATGATTTCCATACGCTTTCCATCGGTGAAGGCTTTGTCGAGGCTGTACGTGTTACATCGACCTGTCTGGACATCACTATCACCAGGAGCAATCTCTAGCCACGATCCTGATATTCCGTAACATTTTGTATCGGCCCACGTTTCGAGCACCGGACGGAAGGATCTAGGAGTGACCTCCGATACGCTAGCGCGAGCACGCAAGACTTGTCTGAAGTCTACATCCAAGTGCGAGATGCCTATAAGCACTCGTGGTGGTTCGAGGTATGGCTCCGAGAATTCGAATGTTTTGATATCACTTCCTATTTGAGGGATTCTCAAATTTTTGTAACCTCTTACCGTTTGAGTCCTGCCAGCGAATAGGGCTTCCCAGCGATCTGCGCCATGGCGTCCGTACTCGAACATGCCGGCTTTAATTGTGTGAGAACCTGTAGTAGAGAGAAGGCCTTGAACTGGGGTTCCTGCAGCCTCTCCCGTCAACGTAGCATTATGCTTGACAAGTGCTTTTTCAGCGATTTGTGAGATTGCGTCAAAAACCGGAATGTATGTCTGCGAATCTTCTGCAGGAAATTTGCAGATCGTCTTATGGTTTGTTGCAGAGATCTGCATGGCTCTTTCGTTTCGTACATTCAGAACTGCGGAAGACTTGTCCATAATCTAGCGATAAAAATCATCAGCAGAATACGGGTCCGGCACCTCGAAGCGACGATATCATACCAGTATATTGTGAAATTTGTCCGATTCATAGAATGTTCTAATATCGATGTCAATAATTGGTGACTGAAGTCGCTCGACAGATTGGCTGGATATATCAGCGAGCCTCGCCGAGTTTGTCTCCAGAACAGCAGCGAAATTCGGGTTCCCCCTAAGGTCTAGCTGGGCGAACTTAGAAAGCTCAATTACGAATTTGTGCCAGGAAGCAAGATCTGAGCCTCTGTGCGGGACGCCGAGAAATACGAAGGCTACAACTTTATCATGTAGGTCGCCGAAGATGTTTGAGCGTTACGTGAGCAACGATCATCGTCTGTGTCTGTGTCAGATTGTTATGCATTGTGGAATGGAATCGAAATGAGAGACCTGCTTAACGACCACACCTCCCAGGCTATGCGCGATGAACAGAATAGGGCGCGCTCTTTCTGCAGTAGTTCGTCGTTGGCCATGCAAGCGAGTCAATAGCTCACGTGCTACATCGTCGATATCGCTAACAGACTTGCTTAAGATTCCGCCGGAACTATAGCCATAGGACATGACCCTTGACTCGAGACGCTGGCTTTTGAGTTGAGAAGGGAGAAAATCTTGGAGCCAATTCTTGCCTGATTGACGACTTGTCCACGTTTTTCGCCAATTGCCACTGAGGCCATGGACGGCGACGATACTGAATTCAGAAAGTCAACGCTTGAAAAACTAGATCTCGAATGTTCTGGCATAGTACGCACTCCAAAGCATTGGTTTGATCGCGCGGCAAATCATGCAGTATGAAGAGTCCGTACTCTTCGAGTCTCTGAGCCTTCTTGACAGCCACATTGGACGCCTCCGGCTCTCCCGACGACCCGCTATCATCTTGACCAGGTAGTACCTCGAGCTCTCTCTCCGGTCGCTTCTTGTTCCGGGATAATCGCTTCATCATCTATCCCTCGGCCTTGCGGCAGATTTGATTTGTAGGTCGACCCGACAGCTTCTTCCAAAATTTGTTGGACGTTGCTGCCTTGCTGGGGGAGCCCCTTCTTACCAAGTCCATAAGGCTACCGAATCGTTTGCGGCTATAGTTTCTTGGTGATCAGGAAATGCAGCTAAAGACTTGCCTCAGGACCTCAGACCTAATGCTTATTCTGCGATACCACTATACCACATACACTAGTGCTAAATGCAGTAAGGTGCCACTTTTGATACAATTTTGGTGAGGTTATCTTTTTTTTTGCATTAGATCTAAGAGCGAAATTCCAAAAACTTGTTAAAACAAATAATGTGTTTTCAACGTTATATTTGCCATGCAATAGAATTTCAATTATTATATTTTACATTAATTAAACTACGTTCGTTGCTAGATTTTGATATATTTTATTGACTTGTAATCAAATTATATACTAACAATATATTATATATGTGTACTAGCATTAAAGCAAAAAAGTCTTTTGTCACAATATTGTTTTGACAAGTTTTCGAGATTTTGCTCTCAAATTCTATAGAAAGATTATTGTAGAAGTGCGCTAGCTTTTAGCGCGTTATCAAATTCTCGTGTCGTTAGATTCTAAGATAACTCTCGCACTTCTACAATAATCTTTTCATAGAATCTAAGTACTAAGGCAAGCCAAAGACATAGCAATCAATTTTTGCACAATAGTATATTACAAGCATGTTAATATTAGCGAAGTGCAACTCTTGCACTGCTAGAGTTACCTCAATACTTAGACCTGTTGTAGAAAAACCTTCAACCCTGGCGCCAACCCTAAATACTTGCTTAAGTTAGGGCGACGCTAGGGTTGAAGCTAGACGATAGCTTATACGCGATAGCTTAGACTAGATGTTAGTGTGCCTAGATACGTCCAAATTCGATATAGAGAATATTATAGATAATCACTAGTGTGATCGTTGAATCGAGTCGAACACTTTTTTTTTTGTTCAACCTAAGGATTCGAATAAACTTCTTTGTTTAACCCGAAGTTATATTAATTAATTGCGCTACTTAGACTAGTTCAAATCAAGTAATTCTTTTTTTTTGAAAGCACGCTAAATTCTCTACAAAACGATGTAATTTTTATAAAATACGTATACAATACAAGAAATTTATGGATTTTTTAAAATTTAAGGTTTTTTAAAGTTAAGCTTCCCGAGCCCGATTACTTAGCGATTCCCCCGCGAAATTGAGCTCGACGATCAGGCTAGTAATCACTAGTCGCACACCACCCTACTTCTCTCGTACACTACCTCTACTTTGCTCGCACATCATCCCCTCGAACTAAGTCTAATTGGGTAATCTTTAAGGTCTAGTAACGTCGTAAACAAACAACATCAATAAAATCAAAGAAAGACGATAAAAGATACATGATTTTGCGTCTGTTTATTACCAAATTCGATGTGTTTTCTTATTGACCTCTCGAGGCAAATTCAAATCTAAAACGTATCTTTTCGCATGCTCAAAACCGATCTCTAATCGTATCTCTAATTTACATCTAGAAACTACCTATATAGAAAGTCGAAACATCTATATTTTGACTAGACTGGTCGCGTCGAGCTAGATCATCGAGTTCGAGCCAGGTTCTTGGCCCGCCAAGACTCGATTCGGGTTAAAAATCTTGACTCGAGTATTTGGGTCGAGTCAAAGGGTAGATATGAAGTACTTAGCGTATAACTTGGCTCGACTCGCCAAGACTCGAAAAATTTAGATTATTTTTAAAAAAATGCATTAATCAACTTAATCAAGTTGATTAATTTAATTAATTTGTTTATAATATTATATAGTAATGCATTTAGGTAATGCATTTGTACGTTATTTGTGCGTTATTATTTTTAAACTATTTTTAGTAATTCAAATAATGCGAATTTTTTTAAAAATAGAAAATCTTGACATTTTGACGTCATTTTCGATTGCTTGGCGAGTCGATTGGGTCGAGTCAAGAAATCGTTAATCTAAGATCGATTTCAAGTTGAGTCAAGAGATTGATATCAAGTATTCGAGTTGAGCCAGAATGTTGATATCGAAACCCGACCTAGCGATTAGTCTAATTTTGACTCTTTGCAACATCCTCTTCTTATCTATTACGTCGACGATCCTCTCGTCTACTCTCTCGTTTATCTCGCTAGCTTTGTGTAGGCTAATTGTCAAGCATCTAACTAAAGAGTAGATTCGAAATCAACTCAAAGATAGACAACGTTCGCTAAGTAGAATTTTTAAAGACTATCTAACGTCGACGTTGTAGTTGCGAAGACGCAACTTATGTCTTGTTTAATAAGTCTCGCAAACAACTTTTTGACTTGACGATAACAAACTCCTGCACGCGTAGTATATTATTTGAAAGAGTTCTATTCTTAGACGATGACAACAAGTTTCTTAACAATATTCCTTGCACTTTTGTTACTTTTTCGTCGTCTCCTGCATAGTTCTCTTGCCTTATCGTCGCCTACCTCGTTTGCGTAGGCATTAGGCGATAGTTTAAGCTTTACAACCATAATCAAATGGAGCTCTTAATGTAGGTGATAATGCAAATAATGTGGGTGGAGAAGATAGATAGCGACAACGACAATTATATAAACAACGAACGCGTTATTGGACCCTAAAGATTACTCAATTAGACTTAGTTCGAGGAAATGATGTGCGAGCAAAGTAGGGGTAATATGCGAGAGAAGTAGGGTGATGTGCGACTAGTGGTTACCATATTATAGCGAGTTTTCACTTTTCAGATTTTTTCTCCTAGCAGAATTATGTTTTGGTGCCAACGCTTACTCTTTATAGATAGTTCACACTATCTATTATAGAGCTCGTCGATCGCTCGAAGCTACTCCACTATACCTTGTAGCGTCGTTTATAAATAGTTAGAATTTAATGTAGAATTTATCTTAGGTTAGAACTTGTCGAACATCAAACATTCTTAGCAATTTAAGCGAGCGCTTTCTTACGATTGCGAAGATGTTACATTAGATATCTTACAAAACTATCCATGTAATATTCTTTTACTTACTATATTAAAAATTATAATTGTCGCAATTACTTTGTTTAAAATAAACTATCTATAGAATACAATTGTTAAGACAATTTACATTGTAATTATAAATAAATAAAATAAGAATATTGCAAGAAAAACTTGATAAAATGGAATAGAATACAATATACTAGATTATATAATTAGATAATCTCAAATAAGGCTAGGCATTTCTTGTCAAGAACGTCTAGCGTAGTTGATAAATTCTCGATATAATGTATCTTAAAGCTCATGGTTCGAAGCCTGCGTAAGTTATAAACTTGCTCTTTCTACGTAATAATCTATCAACATCTTTGTATCTTATAAAGATAATGTTGTAATCTTAGTTGTCGATCAATATAATTTCTTTTTGATCGATCTTATATTTTAAAGTTATCCTTGTGTAATTCTTGTGCGTGTTACGATAGCTGTCAAGAGCGTTGCTATCGCGATGGAGAAGACAGTGGCGACTACGATCGCACGACGATTGTACTTGTATTTAGTCTAGCATCTTTCATAGAAGAAATGCATGCTTCCTACAACTCATTTTTCGCATCATAGTGCTTCGTTCATAACAATCTAGTAGCTTCAACAACGATTCGCACAAGTTGTAGATAACTTGTATCGTTCTTCTATTGTTCTTGAAGATAAGAACAATATTTATTATCGCGATGACTATTATAGACAATTTACCACGATCTTGCTTTAGTTGAGAACGATCTATCTAGACTCTTCCAAGACGTCAAGCTGACTTCAACAAGCTCACCATCATCATTCTCGCAACTTAACTAGAAGATCATTAATATTGCCTTCGCTCTCTTAGCTTTCCTCCACTTCGATCATTCGTTCGCTAGAGAAGATATTGACGAGCTCTTTTTCACGATTTAGATCATTATTATCTTTCGTTCTTAGTTAAGATTCTTTTATAGTCGTTTATTAGAAAGAAGAACGAGAAACTTGTTCGCAAAGTCTTTATTTTTCTCAAACGATTAAGCAATCGATCTCGATGACTTCAAAGCGACTACTTAACAATTTCTCAAATCAACGATTAAGTATCGCTTTAATGTTTAGTATCAAAGCTATCTATCGCGAAAGTCTACAATTTCTTCCAACTTCTTTACATACTTTATTGAGATTACTTTCTCGAAATCTCTAGCGAAGCAAGTTATGACAAAGTTAGGAAAGAGCGTTTATTCAAAAGGTTTCGAAATAGAAAGTCGCATTGCGACTCTTGCACAATCTATTAAATTAATTAAGACTATAACGAGTGACTCTTGACATCATGAATCAACAATTACTATTAATATTCTTTGAGTAAGGTCGTTAACAAACGTTTTAAGAGAGATCTCGCTATCGAAACGTCTTCTACTAAGAAGGCTCGTTAAGACGAAGAAATTAATGTCATAATTAAATTCTTTTTCTCGAACAATTCTTTTTCAAACTACAACAAGACGCAATACATCAAAAACTACGTTGTCTTACTCTATATAATGCAAGTTCGAGAGCGAGAACTTGAAACGTCGAACTTTTGACAAGTTATTACGAAATAAAACATTGACATTGCGATCGAAGTTTATAAGATGCTCTTCGTTATTAAAAAGAGTCAATTTAAAGAAGAGACAAGAAATGCTCTCGATTCCTTCCTTAATAAGTCAAGATTTCAAGATTTCATCAAACGTGTTCGTAGTGATCTCAAGAATACTCGAGATAAATTGATTGAAATCATGACTTAATGCGATCGTATTAAGAAGCGAGAACGATCGAGTTAATCTTTGCAATTATATTAAACAATGCATAACATTTCTTAAGCATCGCAATATTGTAAAGAAGCATTTCAATTTCGTTCTTAATTCTTTCGTAGCTTTAGTAGAAATCTAGATCGACTAAAGACACATCTCGAAGAAATCGAGTCTTCTATTTAGAATTAGTCTTGCTCACTTTTTTATCAATTAATTATTAAATTTAATCGCGATGAAGAACTACGTAGTTACGACGATCAAGATCGCAATCAACTCGTCGACAACGATAGATTTTAAGAAGTTCACTTGAACTCTTCCTCAACGAGAAAGAGACATCAAGAATGATATTAGAAGAGTAGATACGCCTCTTAGATCGCAAATCACGATTTTAATCGTTTCTTCGTCTACGTTACAACTCTAGCAAAGAGATATAACTATGATCGTTTTAACTAGCGCTCTTCGTCTTTGTCGTCGCGATCTTAGATATCTTTTTCGCTAGTACGACGTATTTTAATCCTGGTGAGCTCTATACGACGCGAGACTTAGCATGTTCGAACAATGAATAATTCTCGTCGCTTTGTTAAGACTTCACGATCATTTTATTATCGCAAAAGAAATTATTATCACATTGATAAAGAAGATTATTTATTCGCAAAGGCGAACTATTATTGCGATTTACTCGTTGTCAACTATTATCGCAATTCACTCGTTGAAACAAATTATTATTAAGATTTACTTGTTGTCGACTTTCAACGCAATTTACTCGTCGAAGCAAACTATTATTGCGAAGAAAACTATGAATTATTGTTATCGCAAGCTCGTTAGCAAGTCAATGATACTTCAAGTTATTGCTCTTTCTCACGCGATAATCGCCTTAACTTTATATCTAGAATTAATTAAAGATTGAAGTTTATTTTCAATAAATCACAAGCAAACGCGATGAAATATTAGAAAGCGTTCAATGATCGTGAAGATCAAGAGTCGAAGTATTAATAAAATAGAGATCATTAACGAGACTATGATCGCGACTATGATCGCAATAAGATGCGCTCTTTACGCGAATCAAAGTATTGGCAAGATGAACGCTAGCGTAACAATGAGCGAGATCGCGATAAACGTCTAGCCCAAAAACGATTGCTTCGCTCACATGACGTTATGATGTAAAATCTCGAAAAACAAAGCGTCGATTTCTTTATTTGTCGTTTTTTTTAAATAGCGAAGCTCGAAGAAGAGCGATCAATTCTTCGAGTACTTTCTATGTGTCTAAAAGAAATTGCATTAAAATAACACATTGATCTTTCTTATGCGATTCGTAGTAAAATGAACGAGAGTTTGACGATCTAAAAGAATAAATTGCTTCAAGAATATCGTTTAAACAAGTTTAAGTTCTTGAGAAAGACGAAAAAGATAACTTTGCGTTTCGAAGACAAGAAACAAACGTTTAGTTAATATTTTACTAGAAAAATCAACCTTCTTTACGATGTTAAGGTGCAAGATAAAAACACTATCGTTCGTCATCTTTGAAATGACTTGAAAGCACAACTAGCTTTAACAACGTCGCTAAGAGAAGACAACAACATTATTGAGACTTTTAATCGACGCGTAAAAAACAACGAGCAAGCAACGCGTAAGATTTGAGATTTGAACAAGAAGTTAACAAATCGCTTCTAGACTTAGTCTTAGAATTAGTCAAATGCGCGTGTTAACATCGCGATCGTATTAACAATTGCTTGGATCGAACAACTAGTAAACAATTACTAGCGAACTATTAATAGACTAGTTGTTCTTGTTGTAGTTGTTGTATCAATTAAGAAGAGAGTTCTTACTTCTATGAGCAACAATAAGATGCCTCGAGAGATGAAGCGATCTTGTCGTCATTACGAATGCAATCACTAGAACAACTTATGTATTTTTGTTACAAAGATCATGCTAGCGAACGCGATCGCTAAGAATGATACGCATTTCAAGACTATATAGTTGAATAATAAGAATATGGAAACCCTTCTCGCTTTGCATATCGCGAAGAAGAGAAAAGATTAAAGTCGCTAATTGATAATTTCGACTCTATTAAGAATCTTATTGATGTTAAGAAGCAACATTATTTTAATCGCATTTATAATTGCTTGTTATTCTAAAAAGATATTTTTTAGTTCTACTTAACATTCTCTTATGTTCTATCGCAACGCTCTTCTAAAAGCGCCACTAAGCAAGAGCTATCTCTAGATATCGTTGTAAAAGACGCGAAAACCTTCACATCTATTATTACTATCGAAATACTTACGATCTCGAAACTTATTAAACAAGAATCGAAGCCTAGTTTGATCTTTTAAGCATATTCGAATGTGTCTATTACATGCTATTCTAGTATTGACAAATCATATATCTTATGTCTTGACATCAACTTTAAATTTATTCTTATTAGCGAACAAGCATATTAAGCATTTTATTCTTACATCTTACATTATCTTATAACAAAGAATAAGCGACTAAGATGTAAGAAAGTAGACGAAATCGTCACATTTACGCTTTGTGCTAAAATATCTTTGCGTCTTAAGAACGACAAGAATCGAATAAAGATCGTTATCGAAGAAGCTTACATCGTATCTAATCTATTATGCGATATGATCGTTAAGATAGAGCTCTTAAAACTTAATTAAATTATGATCGAATAAAATAAAAATAAAGAAAATCAAGATTATGTACTCTTTCGCGATCGACGTTTTCTTGTACAAGCAACTTCTACAATTGCTTCATTAGTAATTAAGAAAACAACTTTAATTCCAATTCTTACAACAAAGACAAACGTAATAGGGCTTGCTAAACGATATTATTCTCGTGTACGTAATATCACTATTTATGTCTTAGATATTACGATACTAAATCTTAATAAAGGAAAGAACGTTCTTATGCGTTATAAATCTTTGTTCGTCGAGACTTCTTATCTTTTTCAAGCCTTTCCTCACATGCATTCTACTATAGAAGAATTAATTATTGCGATTAGCGCAATAATTGAATCAAATTAATGTGTCATTCTTGTAAGCAACTTTGAGCTTATCTTTTCAAAGATTCGTAAAGAGTAGACTCTAAGTTAAATTAGCAATCTTGCCAAGATTGCGTAGTCTACGTTAGTAATTAAAGTAAATTTCGCAAACGTATTTACTAGCAAGGCTTATGCGAAGTCAAATATGTCTTATCTTGTGTAATCATCGAAGAAAGAGAACAATAAGGCAAACATATTAGATCATTAAGAAGAGAAATACAAAGCTAGAGTACAAACGATTATTAATTGTCATCATAATCTCTTTCGTGCGAAACTAGGCAAATTTAATAACGATGTCAAGATGTTAATGCCATTCGTGAACGAAAACAACGTTATTGATCTTAAGCAAACGCTATACTTCCTCACTACACAAGATCGCAAGACGATTGATAACATACTAGACTCGCTCATGCGTCAAGATCGACTATAAAAGATTCCTTTAGAAACTATTTTATCGATTGCGTCATTGACGTTCGTAGTTTAGAAAAACGACAAATCACGAATAGTGATTAATCTTCGCAAGATTAATACTTGACTATATTTAGACGCGTATCCTTTATCGCGTTAGAATATTATACTTGGCGCTCTAGAAGAAGTCATGATTTTTAGCTTCGTTAATTTCATTAAAAGCTTCTTTTAGCAAGGTATTAAATCAAGTAATTAATGAAAAACTATTCTAGTGACGTCTCATTAAGATCAAGAATGACTTACAATGTTCACAATAAGACTCGCAAATATCTTAGCCTTCTTTTAGCATCGCATGAAGCAATTATTGAAATTATATCTATAGCAATTCGTTTTAATTTACATCGATAACATTATAATCTACTCGCAAACTCTAGAGTAGCACGTTTATTATCTTGATCAAGTTCTAACTTTGCTAGAAAACAACGATGTTACTTTAGTTTTATCGAAATGTTACTTCGTCTATTCTAGCATTAAGACGTTAAGTTATTATGTATCTCGACTAGATTTAAGCATCATTAAGAAGAAGATAAATGCAATTAAAGTCATGAAGTTTTCACGTAATCTTAGAGACCTTAAGATGAATTTAAGATTTTTTAGCTACTATTGTTAATTTGTTAATCACTACGTCGCTATAGCTCGACCTCTCGTAAAATTAAAATCAAGAATTTTATTAATAGTTTAATGAAAGAACGCTCACAACGCGAGCATGCAACGCGATTACGTTTTCGTTAGTAATATAAGAACAATCGCGATGATAAATCAACTAATACTACCCTCGACGCAAATGAGAAATGTCGACAAGCGTAAAAGGCACTCAAGTCTACCTTATGTTAGGCATCAATTCTAGTCTATCTCGACTTTAGCAAGCCTTTCATTCTTTACGTCGACGATAGTAAGAAAAAAGGATTTGAAATTGCGATTCATCAACTAAATAAAGAAGAAACTAAAAGATCTATATTGTTTCTCTCTAAAGATCTCGTCGACGCCAAAACAAGATATTGGGCTACGAAGCTTAAGATTGGCGCGTTTGTTTAAGCCTTAATTAAGTTGTCACAATATTTCGACAATAAAACTTTTATCGTAGTCACAAATTACATCGCTTTGAGAGCGACACTACAAAACAAGTTTATAGATCAACGTTTCGCAAGATTTGATAAGTGAGCTATGTATCTATTTACGTACTTATTACGAATAATTATAGTTTATTGTTTCAAAAAGAATCACAACAACGCGAACGATCTTTTAAGACTATTAATCAATTACGCGAATGTTAGTTGCTATTCTATGATTACTATCGTTGTTAATGAAGAATTTCTTCATAGTTTGCGCGATGCTCTTAAAATCGATCTTTATTTTCAAAAAATTTATAAGAAGATAAAGAAGCAAGTAAAAGATATCGCGAAGAACTTTAAGGACCCAAACATCATATATTAATTGTATCGCTTAAACGCGAATATTAAACTACTTTATTTAATTAATAAACTTAATTTCGATCGCGTTTGTATCTTGAAATTACTAGAGAAAAAAGTACTTAAGTTCGCTCACAATAACTATGTTTACAATAATTATTATCGAACTCTAGATCGTCTTAAGATCGTTTGCTATTTTTCTAAAATAAGAAGCAAGATTTACGCATACATTAATAAATGTCTAGTCTATTAATTGTTAAAGTCTTCGCGAAGATTACTATACAATTAACTTAATCTTGTCGAGACAACGACGATTTCTCTTTCCTAATTAGCAATAAACTTCGTCGTGACACTATTAATAATTACGTAGAGTTACAACTTTTTGCTCACTATTATCGATTGTTTTTCAAAATATATTAGATTAGTTTCTAGCAAAAAAATCTAAACGACAAAGAACTAGATCAAGATATATCATTGCGACGTTTATTGTTACTAGGAATTGCTAATTAAGATAATCTCGAATTGCGATCTTAAATTTACGAACAAACTTTAAATCATAATGTTCGAGAAGAGCGAAGTCAAACTTGATTTTACAATTGCATAACATCTCTTTGCGAATAATTAAATCGAACGAATGAATTAAATCGTGAAAGTCGCATTGCGATGTCTTCTTATAGAAAAATATAAAAAGAATTGGAAGAACATTCTTTCTTAGATCGAATATGTTTTTAACATCGTCAAAAACGCATTTATTACAACAATGCTCTTTAAGTTGTTATGTAACGTTACATCGCGAGAGCTTTTAACTCTTCTCTAATTATTCTCTTGCAACAATATTATCGCAATGCAATTTATCGCAAATCGTTAATCGTTTCGAAACGAAATCTATAACGTGATCAAGTTCGCGCAAATTAAGATAACAATTCTCTATGATGCGAAGCATCGCGAGCTAGATCTTCACGACAACGTCTATATTAAAATGATTAAGATTAAGAAAATTAAATATTATTTATCTTTAAGAAGCTCTAGTCTTAGTGCTAAGAAAATTGAATCGTTTAAAATTATTCGCAAGATAGAAGATCTAACGTATAAGTTAGAGTTGCTATCGCACATAAAGATACATAATGTTATCTTTGTAAAACATTTAGAACAAGCCAATTACGACGCTTTGCAACGTGACGTTTCACAATCGCCTTCAATACAACATAGAAATGAGAAATTGTATATAATCGAGAGAATAGTTAGGCGTAAGAGAAAGAACGATGAATTAGAATATATTATTAAGTGAAAGGATTATAAAGAATTTATCTAGAAGTTAGTCGAAATTATAGAGACTAATGTATTGAACTTGATGACGCATCTTAGTTAACGAAGATCGAGACGTCAATCGTAATATTATATGTCTTTTTGAACATAAAATAAACATTAAGACTTACTTTCTATTTACTTAACATATTTATCTTTTAACTTTATTTTATTTACGATTATTTACTTCGTCTTCTTTGCATTTATTTACTATCTTTAATTATTATCTTTACACGTCTTTTACGACAATAGTTATTAACTTGTCAACTATATAAGCGACAACTTTAAAGAGTGCGACTTTCGAATAATTAAAGATCTTTTAAACATAATTGATTTCGTCTTATTTGCGAACAACTTCGAAAGTAATTCAATTGCTCGCATCAAGAGAGATCGAAATATCTTAATTAATTTCACACAAAGTGCGATCAAGAAACAAGAATTGTTGCTATTCTAAAGTTCACTTAGCATCGACAATAACAAAGCGAAGTCTATAAGTATCTCACATTGATATTCTATGTCAATTTGAATTGCGCAAACGATTATTACGTTATATCGAGTAAAATTTAATGCGAAATTAACTAAGAAGAATTTTTACAAATATGAAATGTTATTGTACACTAAATATAATATTAAGATTAATAACATACTTGTTAATGTAACATTAAGCGACTCGCATGTGCAAAAAATTCTTGAGATTAATTTCGCTAACTCTAAGAAATAACTTGTTGATTTCGCGAACAATTAAAAAATTCGCGTCTCTCGCGAGAATCGCGAAAAGATAGCTAAATTTCAAAAGACTTCCAAGAGAAAGTAAAAATATCACGAGATTACCAACTATTAATTTCTTGATAACGAGGATCGCTCTTCGAACATAATAAAGAAATCTAATTTTAATAAGAAGCATCTCTTGTGTGTGCGACAAGACGATATAAACTCATTAGACGAAGCAATATTGAGCAAGAAAATCAAGAAGCGAGAGAAAAAGGCAAAGATCTTAACGCAATTAAAGAAAGACGTCGTAGCTAGAAATTTTAAGAAACAAATCGTTGTCAAGTTTTAGCATTTCACAATCGCGAACAAGAACAAACGCATCATCGTCGTTAACAAGAACAATAAACGCTTCATCACTAATACAATTATCGTTGATAAAGACAATGTTAAGTCGAAATCTAGTTATCTCTTTATGCTTTAAACAAAGATACGTAATCGTAAAACAATCTAAGATCTTTTAGCAAATGATCGTGTATTTATCGTTAACAAGAACGATAATTAAGATCTTAATGAAGATCTCTTTATCGACGATTCTTTGTTCGCGAATTTTTATTTTACTAAAGATGATTTGATTTTCGCGCAACAACTCTTTTCAAAACTTAAAGAAAAATTTTCTCTTCTTGATTTGCATCGATTATGAATGTTGAGCTCGTTAATTTTACGAACGTCTCTTATCGCAAACACTAATACTCTTAACGAACGCTATTTTTATTCGACAACTCGTTAGCTACAAATGTCAATGACAAATATAAGTTCTTTAATATCTTTAGAAGATTTCACATTAGCTTTTAATCGCGATGTGCGTAAGAAAGAGCAAACGTTCAATGAAGAAAAATAGACATTAACTATGATTGGCGAAAAGTTTATTAAAAAGAATGAAAAACATAATAATGCGAATTTAAAGCTCGTCGATCAACTAATATCAAAGAAAGAGATTAAGAATATCGCGAATCAAAATTAAGAATTAAAGAATTTTAATCGTCATTCCTCTATTAAGTTAGATTATAAATATGAAGATCGCTCACAAGATGTTATAACGCATCAATTGATCGAAGTCGCAAGCATCGCTTAACATTTTAGATTCGCTTACAACACAATTTTACGATCGTTATTAAAAAGCATTGTCGCAATAACTTGAGATGATTGCAAAGATCTACACAAGAGACTTCTTAAGTTAAACACACAAGTCATTAACGTCTACGAGACTAATTGTCTATTTGGCGTCGAAACTAAAGATAGAATCGTAAATTCTTTTGTTAAGCGACTAATATAAGACAAATCTACAAAGATCGATTCACTTCTTTACGAGACGCATGCTAACATTAACGACTTTAGCGACGCAATCTAGCTACAACAAGTAATCGACAACAACGACCTTAAGAGCGAGCAATAATCAATGCTCTCATCTTAGCGTATCGCGATTCTCTTCTACTTTTATCTAAGAAGTTCTTCGCATAATATGTTTTCTTATTACTTTCTTGATCACGACTTCAAGAAACGATCGCTTTACTCTAATGATTCTTACATTACAATTTCTTTTCTTATGTTACTTTATAATTATGTTATTTTATGATTATGTTACTTCATAATTATATCACTTTATAATTATATCACTTCATAATTATATTATTTCATGATTATGTTACTTTATGATCATGTTATTTCATGATTATATTATTTTATAATTATGTTATTTCATAATTATGTTACTTCATGATCATGTCACTTTATAATTATGTTACTTCATAGTTATGTTACTTCATAATTATGTTACTTCATAATTATGTTACTTTATGATTATGTTATTTCATAATTATGTTACTTCATAATTATGTTACTTCATAATTATGTTACTTCATAATTATGTTACTTCATAATTATGTTACTTTATGATTATGTTATTTCATAATTATGTTACTTCATAATTATATTATTTCATGATTATATTACTTTATGATTATGTCACTTTATAATTATGTTACTTTATAATTATGTTATTTTATAATTATGTTACTTCATAATTATATTACTTTATGATTATGTCACTTTATAATTATGTTACTTCATAGTTATGTTACTTCATAATTATGTTACTTCATGATCATGTCATTTCATAATTATGTCACTTTATAATTATATCATTTCATGGTCATGTCACTTCATGATTATTCTACTTTTCTAATGATCTTTACATCACGATTCCTTTCCTCTTATTATCTCATTCTAGCTAGTCGATAGCAATTTTACTCTAGGGGCGAGAAGGTGTTATGATAGTTGCCAAGAGCGTTGCCATCGCGATGAAGAAGGCAGTGGCGACTACGATCGCACGACGATCGTACCTGTATTTAGTCTAGCATCTTCCATAGAAGAAATGCATGCTTTCTACAACTTATTTTCCGCATCATAGTGCTTCGTCCATAATAGTGCGTGCCTTGTACTAGATCTACAAACGTGCAACATCCTGAAGTATTATAACATTCTTATGTAATTTATAAGGATAACGTAATCAAAAATTGTTGCGAGGCTCGCTTATCTCCTTGCAAAAAACTTTGGTTTGTGATTGGTTTGTAAGATTAAAAATTAGGCACAATTCTCACGTGATCCTAAGAAACCGCCCGCTTAGATCGCTAAGGATGATTCTGCAAAGGAGGTCTAAGCACTGAGGCAATGCTGGAGCTTAGTGCCAAAAATTAGCAAAGTTATCTCATTAGAGTAATCTTCGAACTCAGGTTCTCCTGAAATGCGGTGGTAGTCTCATGTCACGTGACTCAAACATTAGATATAACACGTGATGACGCGATTTCGTCGAGAGGCATTTGGGATACACATTATCCGCGTTGTTCCAATTCGAAGGGCAAGTAAATGCGCGCTTCGTCGAAAATCTTCCCAGCATTGAACCGCGATCGGGCATGAACTCCTACTACTCTATCGACGCCATCCTAACCGACGCCTACAAAGTCCCCTGCACATTCAAGCTCGCCGTCCCCGGCCTCGGCTACCTCGACGACAATGCCGGCGGAGATGTACGTCTTCGCCCTACCAACACTACCTCTCCTCCCCACTGACCCTCCTCCCAGATCGTTCCCGACACAACCATCCCCCTGCCCCTCTACCTCGCCGAGCTGCTCGCGCTGCAACGTTTGGGGCCCAGCCAATCCCCGCTCGTGACCCTCGATCTCCCCGCCTGCCTTTCCCCGAACATGCTCAACGCTCTGAAAGCGGATCCTAAGACTGTGGATCTGCGGCAATTGGTGGGCGGGGGCGGGTACTGGTATGGAGTTGTGGGGAGGGTGTTGGAGTTGTTGGAGTTGTTTGAGGAGGAGGGGGAGGTTGGGAATGTGGCTGGGGAGGTGAGTTCGGTTTTCGCCTAGTGGGGGCAAGTGAGGCAGGAGGTGTGTGGGCCGTGTGGGGAACGGGTACTGATGGGGGATAGACCTTCAAGAAACGCGCAGCAGAGATTGCGGACCATGCTAGTAATCCGCGAGGGGCGCTGGGTTCGGGGGAAGGGGCGGAGTTTCTGAGGGGGTTGGACGAGATGGAGAGGCAGTGTTGGTGTTCCCTTTGACTGGACTTGGGAAGGCTCCTGGGGTTTGGACGCTGATGTGTGGGTACAGTGTTTAGGGCTACGCATGAGAGCTCGAAGGCGATGAGGATATGGATGGGGGAGATGAAGAAGAAGAGGTGAGGTGCTGTGGTGTGGTGATACGAGATTATGTTATGACGATTGATGGCTTGACGATCTGTTCGGACGATATAAGGCGATGATGTTAGAGCAAGGACATGTGTCACTCGACCCGCATACGAAGCTTCAAAGAGCGAAGGAGGTTTGGACGGCCGTGGATAGAGGATCACGAAGGACTGGTCTGACATGACCTATTCTGAAGGATGTCCTGGACGTGTTGCAGTAGATGGCCGGCTCAGCATAATTTGAATTCTGAGGATAACGGACTTGACTACTTTACAGCTACGATTGACGGCAACTCAGAATATGGGTACAAATGAATGAGTCTTAGCTTCCGACGCTTGCTGGACTGAAGATATAAAATATCATGAATCACTAAATCTAAGCACTATATGGACCTTCCAAACAATTTCGAAACCAAGTCCTCAGGTTGTTAGAATATACACAACTGAAAGAATCAACCATTCGTAAGTGAAGCGCGAAGTTGAGTGGTGCGAAAGCAATACAACTCTAAAACCAGCGCACCCAGTGGCTAGAAGGACCTTCTAGAGTAGAATTGGGATGGCAGTTCCGTTATACAAGTGCTTCACTTTTTGATTGTTTCCTGATCCTGCATTTGATCCCCACGGAAAGCGGCAAAGTTTCTTTTCTCCCCCAAGTCACTAGGCTCGCAGTCTTTCAACACTCCCATTCTGGTATTAGGTTCTCGATTTACTGAAATCTCTTCTCCGCTGTTTTCCAGTTGATGACATCCCAAATAGCCGAGAAATACTCGGCTTTGCGGTTCTGATATTGCAAGCTGGGAGTGTCAGTCAGCTCAACACTCCGGAAACTTATATCAGTGCAGTTAGATTGAAATGAAGGACTTACTAATACGCATGCTCCCACGCATCAATGCCCAACAATGGCACGAATTGGCCAACCACAGGGTCTTGGTTCTGTGCCATCTCAGATCAGCTACTTCTCCCCGATAACCCACACATCGCCTTCAACAAGCGCCAGGAAACTTACAGCATAAGTCCTAACCCCAATTGACCCCGTCTCCTTATCCTTGACCAACCACGCCCACCCACTCCCTTGAATCCCAGCCAACTTCGCATTCATGACCTTCTTCAACTCCTCCAGCCCTCCATACGTCTCTTTGATCTTCTCCCCCAGCTTCCCACTCGGCGGCTCACCACCGCCCTGCTTCTTCGGCGCCAGATTCTCCCAGAAAAGGCTATGGTTGATGTGGCCTCCGCCATGGAAGTTGATCAGGGGTTGTAGGGCGATATGCTGCTGGATGTCGGAAGGGGAGTTGGAGGACAGAGATGCGGCTTGCTCGGAGAAGTTGTTGAAGCTGTTTACGTAGGTGGTGTGATGTTTGGAGTGATGGAGCTCCATGATCTGGCCAGAGATGGCGGGTTCGAGAGCGGCGTAGTCATCTACAGTTACGGGGGTGAGCGACTGATCTCTGAGGAAGGATCTCCAAAGTAACACGTACATGGAAGGTCGGGAACTGTAGCTTTGCCCCGTGTGAAGGTTGTGCTGAGCGGTTTTGCATGATTGAATGCCCGCATGGCGGAGCGGGCGGTGGATGGGCGGAGAAGCGTGACAGCCATTGCTGTTGTGGAGTGTATGGTAGCAGATGTTCAACTATTTCTCGATGAATGGAGATACAGTCAGACATGTACTTAATTGCCCAACCGTTGATAGCATCGCGGGGGCTCCGGGCTCGAAAGGAAATCAGCAGTGACGTCATACGCATCTAATTGAAGACCCCGAAGTTCCTGCGGACCTGGGATGAGCGAAGAGGATCAATTGGACCCCCGTGGACCAAGCAGAGGAACAGACAGCTTGATCGAGCTTCGGTACATAGGGGGCAGACTTAATCAGGGAAACTTAGAACGAGTTCTGAGGGTGTCACGCAGCTTCTTAGAGATTTCTACAACGAGTTGGCTGAGTCTTCGTATAAAGCTTGAGATGCTATCTGAATTAGGCACTACATTGAAATGCTCGTTGGAATTGCTCCTGTGTCTCTGCTAGTCGTGTCTCATCGTACGGCTCTTCCTTCCATGTTATCTTTCCTACCCACATAGTTCGTTCATGGAAATGCCATCTTTGATTACCCACAAGCGCCTTGATCTTTCATATAAATTCAAATCGTACCACGTAGCCACCCAAGTACAATCCTTCATTGTCACGTATTCTGACATCCAACAGAGCTGGTGACATCGATATCCGGCGTAATTGAGCGCCACTCAACGACCGTTGACCCAAAGATGCGGATCCAAACACTAGAAAGGTACCGAGATAATGCTGCCTGTCAACCGACTAATCCGTCGATTGGGACTCAACGCCACCTATGTGAGAAGTAAGACGACGACGACGACGATCCGAGACCCCCAACATCAAAAGAAAGAAAACATCAACCAAGCGGCTGCCAGAAGAGCTCGAAATCGGGATACACCAGCTTCCCTATTGATTCTTCGTTGCTCTTGCCCCAGTCGTCGATTGCGATCTGGACATCTTCGTCCGTTTTAATAGTTATGTAGTCACCATCTTCGTCTTTGTAACGCAATCGTGCAGTATCTTTCGAAATGGAAGCCGAAGATATTTTAGTCATCTTGGAATCAATTCGATCAACTAGGGAACGATGCTTGATGATGATAGGTACGACAATTGTGACATGACTTGGCGCTGGGTCGAATCGTATCTTGACTTTGAGTTGAGTTGGGTAGTTGATTCCAGTATCGCTGGGACCCGCCATTGCCGGTGCTGGGGAGCTGTTCATTACCTGCAGAGATGCATCTGCGTAAGTTCCCTCTTGATAGCGACGTGGCTCAGCGTGTGGGATTGCTTGTAGACGTTGTTGCATCTGGTGGTCATAACTGGTCTGGTCGGTGGTTTGCCGTTGCATTCTATCTCGCTGATACATAGGTGACTGGGTATTGTGTCGGGTAGGTAAGGCTCCGTTGGAAGGGGAGCTAGTTTGACTTCGCGCAATTGGTGCTCGCATCTGCGCCATGTGTGAAGGTATGGGAGGTACAGGGACATTCTCTAAGTTTGGTTGGAGCTGCCCATTTGCATACCGCCGTGAACCATTTCCATTGCCAGGCTGAATGTCTGGGGTGCTAGCTGATCGCAGACGACTTTGCGTCATAGCCAGCTGCTGTTGTGCGTTCTGAGGGCCTGCCATTGCCGGCAGTGAAGGTCTCATCACGGTACGACCGTCTATCGTATAACCATTCATCGGCCTTGTCCCGTCTCTTGAAGGCGCACGAGCCATAGCTGGGGCAGTCTTGTGCTTACTATCTTCATTTGACAGCCGAGGGGTGGTCTGGCGAGGGAATGCGTACATGCTTGCCTGCGAACTTGAGCGTGTAGACATAGGCGAGTCACCTCCAGGCGAAAAATAAGAGTTTCCGCCGAACTCTCCGGGTGAGTCGCTTCCGGGTGGAAGATTCGTCTGTAGGCTGAGTGGAGGCTGATAGGCAGCGCCGACAGTTGGCTCAGGCATCGGAAATCGTGGAGGGGGCCCACGGGCGGATCCATTGATCTGGGCTCCTGCAGATCGCAAGCTGTTGCTCGAAGCATTTCGACTCATATTGAACGTTGAAGATCCTGGGGCCAAGGTAGACGCTTGGCTATCATCTTCCTCCGCATCCTCGAGGTACGGGTTCTTGACACTCCGTTGGTCTTTCATTGAAAGAAACTCCGTTTCCGAAGTGCCCGCTTGTCCGGAGCTCCTGGCGGACTCAGTAAGGGTCTTCTTCTGCGCCTGGACTTGATCGCGCCAGGTATTCATATCCACTTCATTCAAAAATCGAATAACAAAGTTCTCGACACCTGGATCGCCTTTCCAGAAGATCTGGATCTTGTAGTCCGTCTTTTCTGCTTCATCATTAGCATAGAAAAGGCAGCGCGTACGAACTCTGGAAGTCATACCTGACTTCGGGTTTGTAGTAGTGACGACATCTGTAACGTTCTGCATGAAGATGCGACCTTTCAGCTGCAACCGTAGCTTTCCCTTCTTGTCCGTCAAGGTTTTGTTGTTGCCCAGCATCTTGTTCTTCGGTTTATTTGGGTTGATTTCTTTGCAGCAGAGAAGGATTCGTTCGAAGAGATAGACTTTGTACTGTATACGAACAGCACTGGTTAACTTGTGTTCGATACAATAGTCACTTTCAGTAGTATGAAGGGGAGGCGGCTTGAAATGCCGCTTGGCCATTCCTTCGACCTTTGGTTCTGAACTCGTGGGTTCAGGCCGCTTCAAGAAATGAAGTTCGGTTCCGTTGGTGATAGGCCCGTTGAAGAAGAGATACTTGTACACGCTAGGGTCTGCTGGGTGACGCGATGATTTCAAGAAGTTTTTCAAGGCTGTTCGACCCCGAAGCTTCATCTTGTTGCTGAAATCGGCTAGATTTCCCGACGACTTTCCTCTGCTCCTCCGGCTAGGCGTGGGCGGCGCTGAGCCGCCTTCACTGCCTTGACCATCATGGGAGCTTGGATGAGACGACGAGAGTTGAAGGCTTGTCGCGAAGTCTGGCGGGACAGCTGGGCTCCTTGGGGCTCCGCGCTTGCGCATTTTCAATAACCGATGCGTTGAATGCTTACTCCGAAGAATAGGAGTCGTCGTGGTGAGAGATAATTTCTCAGAAGCACTAACGCCGGCCTGAGCCTGGTCACTAGATGCCATTACGGGCAGTCCAGTGTAAAGCTCCTCATCGGCTTTGGTAGTGTATTCTTCGGGGACTTCTGCAAGCCCGCTGGTAAAGCGCTTGGGACCATAGGGGCTTGGGAGACTTGGGCTCCGCAGCGCTGGCTTTACGAATCCCGGGCTCCTTGCTGCTGCTTCTTGAATCATTGACCCAAAATTTGGGGCATATGCCTGTAGCATATTGCTACAAGTTGGTCTCTGATGGTGAAGTATTTTCACTAAAGCTCGCAAATATGGACTTGTGCAGTTCAGAGCTTGGCCTGTAGCTAGACTAACAAGCAAGCGGCATTCTGGGATTAATGCATCAAAGAGAGTACGGATACGAACCTCTCTTTCTACCTCCTTAGCGCCTTCACCCTTAACTACAGTGTAGTCGCCAAAGAGTAGTAGACCTCCGAAGTGATCGATTTGGTGACCCTTCCAGTCTTCGACACGGCTTTGTAGCTCACTAACGGCTGCGAGGCGGTATTCTTTAGCGATTGCTTCGTTTGCTCGGGAGAGGATTGATGTAGCCGCTAACATTCCGTCTGCGAGATCCTGTTTCCTTTCTTCGTCGAGTCCACCCTTCCTCCGTAGGTCCTGCGCAACAGTTTAGTACGGAGACGCGTGCGAAGACTCTCGATCCTACCTCGAGGAGCATCGGGTACTTTGACAAACGTTGAAAAGGCTTCAACAAGAATCCCATGAGAACACTTGGGACCTCCGCGATTCCACGAAGTTGAAGCGATAGCGGAGTACTTTTGATCTTGTCCCACTCCCTCATCACGGCGTTATTACAGCGGAGCTGATTGGCGATAAAGGGCTCGTAAACTCTGAAGGAGTCCTTGTATTGGATGAAAAGTTGGCCCCAATTTTGTTGCGATTCCGGGAGCGAATTTTGCTGTTCAATACGGATCAAAAACCGGCGCTGGAAATCAAGGAGCGCGTTCAAATTGAGGAAAATGTCGTGCAGCACATCGCCGGCAACTGTACCCCACTCTTCCAGCTCTTTCCTGAAGTTTTGTAAAGTCTCCAGAAATTGTATGTAATCCCGTTCACTTGTTACGATTTCTTTGACAACATTCTGCCGGTAAGTCAATGGTGGTGTCTCTTCAAGATCGCCAATTTTACTCTGACTTTCAGTGTGCAAGAGCAGTCCTCTTTGATCCAAAAGGTCTAAAACCCGATTAACAACTCTTGTCACCTGTTAGGCAATCAGTATCCGCACATTCGCCAGGATCTCGTCCAACAGAAGACAGATATGGGTCCCGTCGATCTACGTGTCTTCCACACAGCAAGTTTTACTTACTTTGACAAATCCAGTAGTGTCACCTCCGTAGAGATCGGTAATGAGAAAGCACTCGCTCGCCCGAAATTTGAGGTCGGTCAAACAAGCCTGCAGGAACTTGAAGGTCGCTGCTTTGCCGAGCTTTGCTTCGGCCAGCCTGGAGGCATCAACTTCTAATGGCACCCTTGGCTTCAGCGCATTATAGATTGTCATCAAGGGGTATCCTCTTCTTAGACAATTCCACATCGATGTTACTGGATCTGTTGAATCGTTCGCTTCCGCTTCCTCTTCTTCCATTTCTAGCATGTGTACTTCAAAACCTGGAACTTCTGCCATACGTTTTCTGAGGTTCAAGCATATTTGGTATAGAGAACTATTTGAGTCGCCACGCCGATTCATGATATTGTCGTTCGGGCGCGATGTTTCGCTTGGAGTCGTAGATGCCATTTGCGCCGGGATCGGAGGAGGGAACAGCCCTTGCTGTTCCCCGATCTGATCTGCTCTCATGGACGCTGCTCCGTAATGATTTGGTCGCGAGCCAATCCCAGGGCTCGGGAATGAGGCGGACGGATACGCTCGAGTATGCAGGGACGATGTCATATCTGTAACCAGCATACCTTGATTGTGCGGAAAGACTTCTCATGCCATATTTCCTTAAGAGCTTGGCCACTGCGCATTCGAATCAGCCTTGTCGCCAATGCCCAGGCTGTGGAAGACTCGGAGGTTCCTGGGAGTTTCTCTTCCAGATGGGTGGGCTTGCTGTAACTCGATTCCAGAGCGACCGTCTCTCAATTGCGATTAAAAGTCACCGTATATTAGAAGATAGGCTGCGAAGGGTTCTCTCGAATTTTCGATGGGTTCTGAGTCGCGCTGTTCCAAAGGTTGGGTTCTTCCAGACAGGGCGATCAAGCGACCCCTTGCAAGAAGCTGTGGAATGCAAGTACACTGAGCTGGAACCGGTGTCGCTACAATCATATAGATCAGAAAAGAGAAGCTGGCTTGAGGATTCGAAACTCGAGTTTCGAAATTCAAAATTAGGGTGCTGCTTTCCTGAAAAGAATCGTGGGTTAAGGACCACTTGGTGAAGTGATCTGAGCGGGTGAATCTCAGAATGCGCTCGATCGTCCAATTCTGTCTGGTGGAAGAGTATAGTCTGTCTCAGAGAGAAGTCACAGGGGTGGAATATGTGTGTAAGACTGATATGGACAGGAACTCACGATCACCGACATAAAGACCAGTTGCTGTGATTGTCAGAGGCTCCGAGCAGATGGCGTTTGAGGTTTCAAGTGGATTGGGGGGTGGTTCGGGCCGACTGATTTGCCATTGCACGTGATAGCCTAGACACTGGCTCGAGTGGCTGCCTCATGGCGATGGGCATTCTTTCAACCTGCTTGGTAATAATGCAGTCAACGGTGAGCAATCGATATAGAATTCAACACCCTAATTCATGAGCTTTTACTCTTATGAACACCTATGCGAGCATGTATTGAGGCAACACATCCCAGCCACCAGTCTTAAGGCGCAAGTCGTTGTTTACCTTACGGATCCACTCCACCAAAGCTAGTATTCCATAGCCATGGAAAAGTATACGGCGAATCCAATGAATCTATCTCTTCTCTACCGCGCAATGGCACTGCCCCGCATGGACACATCTTACAAAATCGACGAAGGTTACTCAGAGGAGACTCGAAGTCAAGATGAGCTGGATTCGCCCATGAGACTAGATCCAAGTGCCGAGGGAATGGTATTTACATCGATGCGGTTAGCAATGGATAGTATCATGAGTCTCAGCGAAGAGGGCAAAAGCGGTATGACTTATGCATTGGAATCTTTCTTAATGAGACTGACTGAGCGATGGACCAGAATTCATATACAACGTATTGCAAACGCTTCGAACCTCCTCCATAGCCAGTATTGTCGAGAGACTGCGACCGCATTTGCATAAAGACCCTGTTGCTTATCTGCCGCCCGAAGTAACGTCAGAGATCTTCTCCTACCTCATCCCGTCAATGTTACTTGATGCTGCAAGAGTTTCTCGGTCCTGGAGAGAGCGGACACTTGACAGCCGATTATGGAAGCAAAAGTTCTATTCTGAGGGGTGGGATTTGGAGCTAGAGGAATTGAGATCTCTTGACTCACATCCACCATCACCGCGGAAAACGCGAGGTCGACGAGCCGAAACACACGGCGAACAGCGCCGGCAGAAGAAACGCATAAGGGCAGGCAGCGGTGTCGAAGTTGCAATGGCTGAGACTGCGTCAAAAGACTCCGTCACTCGCCGGTACGAAGCCCAACTTTGGAATGAGCAAAATGGCATGGTGGAAGCGGATGCAGAGCAGGACTATTCAACGCCGGCATCCACACGAGACGAGGAGATGCACGATGTCGATAGCGGGCTTCTGTCATCTGTCTCGGACGCTCGGACCATGGCCAGAGGCCTGAATATCCTAGCCAGGGAATCATCGATGTCTTCCACTGGGAAGCCCCAATCCCAGGAAATCGATGATTGCATTGACTCTCAAGGAACTACTTCTTCCGAAGCACGCCGCAACTCGGACATTAGTATGGGGATGAATCATCAACATCATCTCCACTCGGAACCACCGCTGATAACGTGTACGGCTTCCGGCTCGCCTCGATTGAACTACCAACAATTATACAAGCAAAGGAGGAGACTTGAAGACAATTGGATCGCGTGCGCTTACAAGAGCTTCCAACTACCCCATCGTGATCATCCGGAAGAGGCTCATGGTGAGTGTGTTTACACAATTCAATACATTGGGAGATATCTTGTCAGCGGTAGTCGTGACCGGACCCTGCGCAAATGGGATCTAGAGACTCAACGACTGATTGGAAAGCCAATGCAGGGTCATTCGGCCTCTGTGCTCTGCCTTCAATTCGATAACAGCATGGAGGAAGACATCATCATATCTGGAAGTAGTGATACAGACGTGATCATATGGCGCTACTCCACCGGCGAGCTTATAGAGCGCATTTCGCAGGCACACAGAGAACCAGTACTAAATCTCAAATTCGATCGTCGATTTCTGGTTACATGCTCGAAAGACAAGACCATCAAACTATGGAACCGGCACAAGTTGTCACCGGGTGATCAAGACTATCCTATCAAGGGCGTCAAAGGTGGTGGGCGTTGTCCTGCATATATCGTCGACATGTCCACCGTTGGCGCGAATCCATTCGATATCCACAAATTCCTGACACCAGAGCAAAGAGAGCCATTGCGGGAGTACACCAACCTAATGACTTTAGATTCCCACTCAGCTGCGGTCAATGCTATCCACATTTACAAAGATCAGCTTGTCTCAGCTTCAGGAGATCGATTCGTGAAAGTGTGGAACATCCATACCGGCGAATGTACAGCCACATGCAGAGGCCATCAGAAGGGTATTGCGTGCGTTCAGTATGACGGTAAGCGCATCATTAGCGGAAGCAGTGACAATACAATCCGTATATACGATCCCGAGACACAAGCGGAGGTTGCTTGCCTTCAAGGACACACAAGGCTAGTCCGAACAATACAGTCAGCTTTTGAGGATCTTCCAGGGAGTCGTGACCAGCTTGAGAACGAGGCACGCGGAATTGACGGGCAGTTCTTCCTAGCACACCAAGGAAGATTTCCAGAGGGTGGCCGGTCTCGGGCGAGAAACCCAGGCTCCAATCAGCCAAGGGACATCACTGCGGTTGGCGTGAAGCTTCCACCAGGTGGTGGCGGAAGTCGCTGGGGCCGCATTGTGTCCGGTTCTTATGATGAGACGATCATAATATGGCGAAAAGCCGCCGATGGTCGATGGGTTCCCGGCCATCGACTTCGACAAGAGGAGGCGCTGCGCGCAGCTGGAGGTCCGCTCGCATCTCTCTCTGATCCACAACCAGCGCCAGGTCCCCATACACCTTTTGCTGCACGACGCCAAGCCAGTGCACAAAGAGCGAGTACAGTCCAGCTTACTCAGCCGTATACCACTCACCAAGTCCAGCAAGTGACGAACACGATCCTCCCCACTCAAGTGCAACATTGGCAGCAATCACAGCAGGCCTTACAGTCGTTGCAGCCAACACAAACGCTGCAGCCAATGCAACAAACGGCTCAGGTAGCCCAGCAATCGCATCGACTGACCCCAGAAAGCCGTGCACCCAAAAGAGCGCAGACCAACGCCCCATCAGACCTAGAACCAGAAGCCAGCAGTTCACGAACAATCAGCTCGCATACCATCACCTCCCAGACGACCATTGCACGACCGACTCGTCCAGCTGAAACATCAACAGCTGACGAGACCAACCCCGGAGCACAAGCAACGCAGGCGTTCCAATCGTTCCAACAACAGCAGCAATTGCAGTACCACCACCTCCAACAACACCAGCATCACCACCACCCGAACCAACGCCACGCTTCTCTATCAACCCAGCCCCCAACTTCTCGACCACTGCAGCAACCACCCATCCCCGACGTCCCACCCCCTCCATTCAGCCATCATCAGCAACCACTGCCATCGCAGCAGAACCCTCAATCTAGCCAACCACCCCCAAATGCCAACCTCCCTCATGCCCCCCCCAGCACCCACCCCCACCACCACGCCGCTGCAGGCCCACCGGCTCCACCGATGCAGCAACCAAACGCCCGGGTGTTTAAGCTGCAGTTCGATGCCAGGCGGATTATCTGCTGCTCTCAAGATCCGAAGATCGTGGGGTGGGATTTCGCGAATGGGGATGAGAGAATTGTGGAGGCTAGTCGGTTCTTCAAGGCACCGCAGTAGTTGGTCTTACGATATGTGATGAGATCTGATAAGTATGAGCAGCATTTGCATATCAAGCGCTTCGAGAGGAGATTGACGGAAGCGGAGAGTCGTGTTGGGGGGTCTGCAATATTTTAGATATCTAGCACCATTTACTTGCTTGATTAGCTAACGAACAGTGTCAGTCAATTCCAGTCACTTATAGATCACGAGGAAGTTTCCATTTCATTTCTTGTTTCTGCATAACCGTTGGTAGAGGCTACGAAGCAAACACCCGAACATTCAGATCCACACTCCCCGTCGCAATCACACACCGTATACTTTCCTTCCCACCCCCAGGATCGTCTTTCCTACCCCCCGCCGCATCCCCATTCGTTACCGTGCCGCTGCTCTTCATCACCCCCGGCGCCCACCGGATACTGCTCACGAAATGCGCATGCACATCCTCCACCGTCTTGACGCACTTCCCCTCCTGCGCCAGATCCCAGCAGCGGATCGTCTTGTCGTCGCTAACGCTGAGCAGATACTTCCCGCCCGGATGGAAGACCAGCCCACGGATCCAGTTGTCATGCCCCGCCAGCGTTTTGATCAGCGTGCCGCGCGAGTCCCAGAGCTTGATGCTCTTGTCGCGTGAGCCGGTGGCGAGGAACTCGCCGGAGCTGCTTGCTGCGGGGGGTTTCCTCAGGCCGGCGAGGGAGGCGAGGTGCGGGTAGGAGGCGGCGGGCGCGAAGGTGCAGCATTCGAGGACGTGCTCGTGGCTTAGAAACGTGGCTTTGACTTCGCCGGAGGTGGCGTCCCATAGGCGGGCTGTTTGGTCGGTGCCGGCGGAGAGGAGCCAGCGCCCGTCGAAGCTGGGCGCTACATCGCGGATCCAGTCCGAGTGGCCGCGGAGGGTCTTCACGCAGTAGCCTGTCGTGACGTCCCATATGCGGAGTGTTTTGTCGCGGGAGGCCGAAACAAGGAGGTTGCCGGATGCGGGCGCGCCTGCTGCGCCGGAGGGGATGAAGCGGACGGCGGAGACGGAGTGGTCGTGGCCGGGGAGGGTGCGTGTGTTTTTGTATTCGTCCGAGGGGTCCCAGAGCTTGATGGTGAGGTCTGAGGAGCAGGATGCGAGGAGGGTGCCGCCGCGGGGGCCGCCGTAGTCGACGTCGAGGACGGCTTTGGTGTGGCCTTTGACGGTGCGTTCGAGCTCGCCGAGTTCCCAGTCCCAGATCTTGATTGTCGTGTCTTCGGAGCCGGAGGCGAGGGAGGAGAAGACGGGGTGGAAGGCGACGCAGTTGACGGGGCCGCGATGGGATTGGAGGGTATGCCGGGCAGGTGATCGGGGAAGCCAGGAGGCAGGATCGACATTACGTCGGGATAGGGATGTTGGCGTTGCGTCATCCAGTTCTGCTTGGAGGGCTGCGTTGCGGGTTTCTAGGTCCATTATCTGCAGTGTTCCTGTAAGACCATGCCGTGCCGCTACCACATCTGAAGTGTGCGAACCTTCTTCTGGAGCCGGACGACACTCGTCCACTTCTTCTCGAGCAGACCTTCATATTTCTTGCTGGTGGTATCGTCGAAGGTATCGCCTATCTCGAGCTCTTGACGAAGAGCAGCGGCGCTCGAAGGAAGTTTGGCAACGTTGAGGTAGGCGATGATAGCTTTGTGGCTGGCAAAATGTGTCAGACAGAATTCGACATAGCGACCGCAAGTTCCTTACTCACAGCTCCTCAGCTTGCCTGTTCGTAAGGAGCTGGCTCATATTTGGGGCAGGGGGCACTTCTTCCCCAAGCCCACGTCGGGGCCAATACAATCAGAACCTGGCGTGCTCTGCAAACATAGTATAGTGGCACGGCCCCTAATGAGTGTTACTTGTTATCAACCCTTAGATGATATGACGTTGTTGCAGTTCCAAACGGTTGGTGAATGACCAGGAAACTTCCGTTCATCAGCTGGTGTACGGCGAATCGGTCGTAAGATTTCCTATGGACCCTCGTCTGCGATGAAAGCTCAAGAGGCCCAGAACGGACAATCCTTCCTTTGTCCAGGTATCTCGCATTGGTAGTCTTCTTGAACAGTCATGGTAAAGGTGAGTAGATAAAAGCGGAATTCAGGGCCGGTGGGGCCTCGAGGACCGTGACGCGATCGATGCCAAGCCCTGTGTTGATGTCCACTCCAAACACTCTGATTCTATGCTCGTTTCGCCTACACAATCTCGTAAAACGACTGTTCTAGAAGTGATAGCTCAAAGATATCGGATAGACTGGGCGAAGGAAACCATATTGGCAAACCAGCAACACTCATCTGCTTCCTGGAGCCATTGATCACCATCAACGCCGCGAATGGTACTCGACGTTTCTACTCAATTGGATCGTCGCATTCGCTCTCCGGGACTCTGAGGGCCTGCTGAGGGTAGGTAGTCGAAGAGGATGGCGGAACAAGAGGAGGACTTCAGTACCCTGCCATTATCTGACAGATTTGTCCACAAGGTGCGCCGAAATAAAAATCACGTCTGTGGAGAACAGTCGGCTAATACCATTCTATAGAACTGGAAAGTCAGAAAACAAGGCTACGAAGATGCTGCGAAAGCTTTCGAAGTCACGCCGGACGAGTCAGATCCTACATTTAAGCCGTTCCTGCTGGACTCAGGCTTGTGGAAGGGAGCGGTTGCGGATTCCAACGTCGCAGCGCAACAGGATGGCATCAACGCCTTATGTGCTTTCTTGAAGTTTGGGGGTCGTGAGGCTTGCACAAGGTAAAGTTTGTGAATCTTGTTGCCCTGACGCAAACCGCAAACGCTCACTAACGATAAGATAGATCTCGCAATGGTACGGTTTCACCACTTGCAGAAAAAGGTCTGTCATCTACCAGAGCGGGAACCAAACAGAGTGCATTGGAAGCTTTGTTGCTGTACATCGAGCTAGATAAGGCGGACCCTATCATCGAAGACCTCCTTCCATTCGTTTCTCATAAAATGCCGAAACTGGTTGCTGCGACACTCAATGCACTCACTGCCATATACCATGCATACGGTGTCAAGATAGTGGACCCGAAACCGGTACTCAAAGTGTTGCCGAAAGCCTTCGGTCATGCGGACAAGAACGTGCGCGCAGAAGCATCGAATTTGGCGGTTGAGCTCTACAGATGGCTGCGAGAAGCCATGAAAACCTTGTTCTGGAATGAGCTTAAGCCAATGCAACAGCAGGATTTAGAGAAGTTGTTCGAAGGGGTAAAGCAAGAACCGCCACCGAAGCAAGACCGGTTGTTACGTTCACAACAGGCTGCGAAGGTCGTTCAAGCCGTGGATGATGAAGCTGCTGAAGAAGAACAAGACGAGGCGGAAGCTGCAGAGGTCGACGCTATTGATCTTGCAGAGCCGATGGAAATTCTGAGTAAGGTTCCAAAGGACTTCAATGAGAATATGGCTTCAGCAAAATGGAAGGATCGCAAAGAAGCACTTGATGCACTTTTCGCTACAGCAAACGTAGACCGTATAAAAGACGGGCCATTCGACGACGTTATACAAGCGCTTGCAAAGAGCATGAAGGATGCAAATATGGCTGTGGTCCTTATTGCTGTACAATGCGTGGATGTTCTAGCCAAGGGTCTCAGGAAGTCATTCGCCAAATACAGAAGCAGGATCATGGCGCCAATGATGGAAAAGTTGAAAGAGAAGAAGCAGGCAGTAGCGGACGCAATAGGCTCGGCTTTGGACTCAGTCTTCGCCACAACATCACTATCCGAATGCCTTGAAGATATCCTGGAATTTCTCAAACACAAAAACCCGCAGGTGAAGGCCGAAACGCTAAAGTTTCTAATCAGGTGTCTGAAAACAACGAGAGAGGCTCCCTCAAAGCCAGAAACGAAGTCAATGGCAGACGCCGCAACGAAGCTGTTGACAGAGTCAACTGAAGCCGCTCGGGCAGGAGGTGCAGAGGTTCTAGGAACGCTGATGAAGATCATGGGCGAAAGAGCAATGAATCCGTATCTCGAAGGTCTAGACGACATCCGCAAAACCAAAATAAAAGAATACCACGACGCCGCGGTCGTAAAAGCAAAAGACAAGCCCAAACCCGTCGCTCCCCCTCCAAAAGCAGCAGCACCCACGCAAAAGCGCCCAGTCGCAAAGAAGACCGCTCCTGGCCTCAAAAAGCCAGCTCCTCATGCCATCACGCCCCCCGAAGACCCTCCCCAACCCGCCGCCAGACCCACCGGTCCGAAACCCATCCCCTCGAAACCCAACAACCCCTCCAAACCCGGTCTCAAAGCCCCCTCAAAACTCGGCTCCCTCAAACCCCCCTCCACCCTCCAATCCCCCCGCCGCAACATCACCCCCCCCTCAGACACCGACCCCACCCCCGCCCCCAAACCCCCCCGCTCCCTCGCCAACCGCCCCCTCGGCAAACCCACCCCCCTCTCCACCTCCTCCTCCGAACCCCCCGCCACCACCCCCGACCCCGGCCTCTCCGCCGTCGAGCGCGCCGAGCTCGACGCCCTGCGCCTCGAAAAGGACAGCGCGCAACGCACCATCGACGACCTCCTCAGCTCCAAAGCCCGGCTAACGGCCGAGATCCACGAGCTGCAGAACCAGAACGCGCAGCTGATCGAGGACCACACGCGCGACGTGCTGAGCATCAAGGCCAAGGAGACGCAGCTCGTGCGCGCGCGCGGGGACGCCGAGGCTGCGGAGCAGACGGTCCGGAAGCAGACGAGGGAGTTGGAGCGGCTGAGGAGGGAGGTGGGTCGTGCGCAGGCGGATGATGGCGGCGGTGGGGGCAACATCTATCGTGACTCTGAGGGTAGGAGCGAGCCCCCGCCGTATGATGATGTGAAGATGAGTCGTGAGGTGGGGTTTCAGCGCGCGAGGGAGTATATGACTAGTCCGTCGGAGGAGAAGGAGAATGGTGGGTTGGAGGTGGGTGTGGAGAAGATGAGGAGTGGGTCGCCGGTGAGGACGGCGAGTACGGCTTCTTCTGTGCCGGGTGGTGGTGGTGGCGGCGGCGGCGGCGGTGGTGGTGGTGGTGGTGGTGGTGGTGGTGGAGGAGGCGGTATGAGCAGAGAGCCAAGCGGCGGTGCTGGGGGGAGGCAGCAGCAGGGCGGACCGGTGGAGATCTCGAGGCGGGCGGCGGAGGTGACGAGTCAGTTGAAGGCGAGGATCGAGATGATGAAGGTGAGTTTCCGCTCCTTTGTTCTGACAGCGGTTGTTGGAGATGAGATGCTAATGGGGGGGGTTCGGCAGGCAAAGCAATTACCAAGACCGCATTGATATCCCAGGCGTTTCAAGATTTCTGCATGGATTGGGGGGAGGCGGGGGACTTTTGCTATATGTATGCGTTTTGTGCACAGCGTGATGGGATGGCGTTGGGAGAACGAGATGGGGTATGATACTTTTGTTGTCAGGTGGCATGGGGAAGGCGAATGAGGAAATGCATAGGCTTTGACGGTTTCCCTTTCCGTGGGCGTCTCCGTCGATCATCCAGGGGAATAATGCACGGATACCTAGGAGCATTGTGAATGTGACCTGCGGTGAGAAATGTCTTTCAGGAACGATCACATCCAACAGACATACCATCCACAATCCACCTAGACACTACTATCCCCCTCCGCCCTCCCCTTTCCCTCCCCTCCCCTCTTGCTCCCCACCTCCATGTCACCCCCCCCTCCAATCCCTCCACAACTCCCTCCACCCATACCGCTTCTCCCCCCTCTCATCCCACACCCTCACCCCCTCCCCGCCACCAAACCTCTCCATCACCCCTCCCCTCCGATGCCCCACCACTTCCACCCTCCCCTTCAACTTGGAACTCCTCAGGCGTATCTCATCCACAAGCAAAGGCGCCACGTCCGCGAAGCAAGACCGCAGCTCGCGATCCAGGCTGAAGTAGGGTTTTTGCGCGAGCTGAGGCGCGAGCAGGTTGTAGCTGCGGGTGAGGGTGTTGAGGGAGGTGATGGTGAGGTTGTGGTAGGGGGCTTCGAGGGAGAGGTAGGGGGGGTCGCGGAAGGGTGTGAGTGGGGGAGGGGGAGGGGAGGGGGTTGCTGGAGCTGAGGAGATGGTGATACTGATGTCGTTGTTTGCTGCCAAGGACTCGGGCGTCTCGGTGACGGTCACTTGGGATAGTCGGCCTTCGGCGGAGATATCGTTGAGTGCTTCTTGTTTCTCCTTCTTCGGGTTGAGAGCAGCCTCGGCGGCTGCGTAGGCTTCTGCACGGCGGACTTGGTCCTCTAATGACCCTCCTTTGCTTGCGATCACCCGCGCAGCATGCCTCTTCCAGTCTGCTCGGAGTCGGCTTCGAAAGACGGCTGCTGCTCTGACGAGTTCTTGCTGCTTCTCTATCCATGGCGGGACTATTTCCTGTTTCTGGATGATTTTGTTCATGAAGTACTCGGTCGTGTCGAGAAAGGGGCTGCTGGCTGTGTAGTCCCTCTCCACATTGGTACCCTTCCCACGAGCAATGTTCTTGAATTGTCCTCGAGCGATTGCGTCCTCAATGCGTTCGTTGGCCACAGCTGCAAGCCCTTGCAACGTAGTAGGCATGGGACGAGCACCAGACGTGAAACGCTCTTTCAGCTGTTGGCGCATTGCTTCCCTCTCCTTTTCAGAGAGCGTAGAGTCTTGGCTTAGTGCATACGCAGAAGTCCGATCTCGAGCGTTTGCAAGCCGTTGGCCCTGAGATTTCCGAACAGCTTTTTTCATTCGCATATCTACGCTCATGGCTGGTGCTCGCGGTTGAGGGATCTTGGAGGGCCCGCGCATGGGCTTATAGGCGTCGGTGAGCATTCGTAATGCAGCATCCTCGGTCGTTTCAGTGCCCGTCCATGGCTGGGCTGTGGCGATCTGCTGGGTACCTTTACCGGCGCTGGACTGTACTCCGTTGAGCTGAAGCTTTCGATGCCAGACCAACAATACTCACCGGCATATTGACTTGAGCAAAAGCTGCTAGATTTTCACTTCTGAACGTGCTGTCTTGAATCCTAGCCTCCAGACGCTTCTTTAATTCTTCAGAGAAGCCGGCCTCATCTACGGCTTTTCGAGCAGTGCGCCCCCCAGATTCGAGCGTTTCGTCAGTCATGTCGGCCAGCCGTCTTGACATTGCCCCAGCCCCATCAGACGGCTTCTCCAGCTCATTTTGCTTATCATCCACCTTAACCTGCTGCGCTGCTGATTGCTGCTCTCGAGGTGGCAAAGTGGAGGAGAAAGTTCTGGAGAAACATCCATGGCAACCATGCCGGCGTATAGGCTGTGGTTGTCTACGAAGACAGCGAGCACAGGTATATGGAACCACTGACTGTGCGCCGGGCATACAGGCTTTGCGTTGTAGGCTTCTTGATCAGACAAATATGGATGAAAGCATAGAGGCAGTGTCTTAGCAGCAGGCTCTCGGGTTTAAGAATAAATCGGAGTTAAGAGATAAGATAAGGCCCCGTTTCATCCATGTATTCAAACGGCTAGTCTACTCCATGTCGCATCACAGAGAACTCAAAGCGTCGCAAGCCAGCATGGCTAGACAGTACACAATTGAAACAGATGGTCTTTAAATACTTGACTATTAACGAACCGTCAAAATCTGGACCTAAAGTGGCCAATAACGAACAGATCATGAAGTGTCTTCTCGAAGCGGTGCCGTGCAATTACTCTACCGAATTCCATGCTTGTGTGAACTGTGTGATTGGTCCAGAAGATGGAAAAGAAGTGTTTGTGTCGAATCTGGGCGTGAAGGTGATGAAGTTGTTTGAGGGCGATTGATAAGGGGTTCGATGAATCGAAGCAGGGGGTTGGTGAAGTGAAGCTTGTCTTAGAGAAGTGAATGCGAGTTGGTTCAGCAAGTCGGTTGATGTTCAATTCTTGCAGACAATTGATCTTGGCCGCAACATGCACCTGGATATTACCTACGTACCCCCTTGGCCAATAAAAGCAAGCGACCAATCTATGTAAATACAGACGAGCCGTCTAGGAGAGAGCAGGAGAGCCTGGAGACGAAGTAAGATACTTTTACTTACTGAATCGAAGGCTTGTTGAAGGCGTGTTACTTTCTGATTTGTCGTTCGCATTGATTGCCCATTTGAACAAGAGGCGGACTATCTGGTGAAGTGCCCTCACGAAGTAATGCTGAAATGCTTGACAAGCAAAAAAAGGAGGGACAATAATTGCTAAGCAATCAGACTCCTCGAAAACCCGAGACCAGAGAAGGGGACGCAGGAGGAACAAAGATCCGGCCGTTCCGATCAACCTCAAGAAAATACACGCTACAGGCGTATATGATAATTCTAGATACTAAGTCGCAAGCGTGGCGTGTGCAAGGTACACTGTCAATACAAGGGTTGATCAAAAGGTATATATATTTGCAGAGCCAAAGCGTCTACATAAAAACGTTGGTCAGTGCAGCCTCCCATATTTATGCGCTGAATTTGCCTTTATACTTGTATGAAAACACAGACCCAGCACCTCTATACTTCATGCGCTGAAACGCTGGAACAAATCAATCCTCTACATCACCTTGGCTCAAGCGAAGCAAACTCATTACAGCCTCTTCTTGTCACTCGCCCTCTCAACTCCTCTTCTACGCCTCCACTGCCACTCGACCAGTATCGGCAGGAAGCTCCAGAGATCAAAGTCCGGCCATAACGTCTTGCTGAACGCGATATCTGTCCCCTCATGACACTGCCAGAGCATGAAATCACTCAATCTTTCAACGCCGCTTGTTCTGATGAGTAAATCCGGATGGGGCAGGTCTTTCGTAAACATGTGCTCGTTGAGGGTCTGTTCTGTGATGTTCTCGGGATCTAGGTAGGCCAGTGGAGCGCTGGACGACTGTGCGTGGGGAGAAAGGAAAGAGTCAAAGGATTTGGAAGGTGGAAGCGAAGCGTCAGGAATGTCGAGTTCGGGGGGGAGGGAGAAAGATGTGGCGGTGGAGGCGGAGGGGGAAGGGTGGAGCGTGCTCGAAGTCATCGAGTCTTCCGTATCCGTGTCCTCGCCCGGAGACGGTGCTCGAGGTTTCTCCGCCATCGCCGCGGAAGTTGACAGATGTCGAGCCCGGATCGTATGGCTAATATGGCTTTGGGAGAATGGTCTCTGCGTCGTCGACGGCAAGGGACTCGACCATTCTTTGACCGTGTCCCGGACTGCCGTCGTTATTTCGTCGTGGCTGGTGTAGGGGATACAGATATTCAGCACAGCGTCCCCATTCCCACTCGTCAGCCGCTCGGCCTTCTCCACGGCGTCAAGCACGTCCTGGCTTAGCAATTCTCTCCGGCCCGAGACGCGGATGCAGGCGCCATATCTCTGGCATAGATCACCGTGCTGGGAGAGCTGCAGCATTTTCACCCGGGCTAGTTCCATCAAGGCGTCGACTTCGTACCTGGAGCGTTTGAAGTTCTCGATGCTGAAGGCGTAAATTGTCACGGTCCTAATGCCGGACTTGTAGCAGACTTCCAGTATCTAGAGACCGCAGGGAAAGGGCTAGGGTCAGCTTATGTCTAAACCTCAACTTTGGATCGTGCAAGCTAAGTGCAGTGGCTGGCTGGGGGTGGTACGACGGTATATGTGTAGCGGAAAGAATTAAACGAACTCGTGCCAAGGCTTCGAACCCAAAGTTGTGCCCCTCTATCGTCTCGATTCCGTGGTTTCTGGCAAACCGACGGTTTCCGTCCATGACAAAAGCGACGTGCCGGGGTAGGGGGCCTTGACGCAGGGCGCCGATGAGCAGCTCGCGGAGCTGGGAAACAGCCCATTCCACGGGTGGAAAATGTAAGAACCATCGACGGATCTGGGAGAGGTGCATTGATGGCATTGTGGAGGTGGGTCGGTCTCAACGGTTGAGATAAGGGTTTTATATATGGGTGCCTTGGGGATGGGGCCGGAGAAGAGAGACCACAGAGCGAAATGTTGAGGAGGCCGGGTAAGATGTATTTGCAGAATCAGTCGGATCAATTGCTTGGATGGGATGGAAGCATGATCGGGAGACGTGAAGAAGGTGATCCGTGATTCCGTGGAAGGATTGGGGAGGAAATATGGGTTGCAAAGTTCGAGGTCTGGGGGAATCCCTCGGCAAGCAGTTCCGTCAGCTGTGCCAAGCCCGGGTTCAAGGCCTGGGTGTTGGCCACGCATGCATGCCATCCAGAAGTTTGCATTCGCGAATACATCTCGAGATATCATTGAGTCTGATCATTGAACAATCCTTACAAGAGAAGCTCTGAGCAAGCCAGTATCTACAAGGACACTGTATCCGTGTAAGCTGTTGCAGTAGTTTACATGGAGCTAAAAGGCATCCAGCCTCAGCGACTGACAGATATGTGACAGCATCTCTTTCCTTTTTCCCCCATGGTATCATGCATGCATTTCACGACATCTACAGGATTCCTACATCTCCTTCATCGCCTCTGCCTCAAGGAAGCGAGGACGCTCCACGTGCTTTCTTTCGTCATTTGACATTGCCGTTGCTGGGTCTGCTTCGCTTCATATTGTCCTTGCATTCATCGCAGTACCATTTCGCTGCTGCCGTTAGCGGACGTATTTCATTTCCGCAAGGCGAACACTCACCGTTCTTGTTCGGCGCTTTTGTCAACCCAACACAGCTCAAATGGAACCACTCTCGGGGACATGATTCGTCATCGCAGCCAACCATCTCTCCGTAGCTGACACCGTTGCAATAGCAGTATCGCTGCTCCTCTCCGTCTTCCTCGTCGTCATCTTCTTCATCGCCATTAGTAGCGCCGGCGGCGGCTTGAGCTGCCATTTGGGCCGCGATACCGGCACCCTTCTTGTGGGATCTCTTGAAAGCTGGCGGCTGAGCGGCACGAGACGGTCTTGATAATTCCGGGGCGAACGAGCCACTAAGCGGAGTCGACACCTTGGAAATTCTTCCATTTCCACGAGTCGCGATAGAAATCGACCCAGGTCGGTCGGAACGACCTCTGCTGCTTTCGGCTTCGGTCTCCTCGCGCTTCAGTGATCGTTCCGAGGTACGACCAGCGACGACGAGGCATCCTCGTACATCTGCAGGACCATCGGTGTTACCGATATCCTCGACGATATGCTCGCCTTTTGCGTTGATGGTCTCTTTCATGGAGTTCTTGACATCGCCGATGCTTCTACCAGTCAACCCAGCGAACTTATTCACGTCTGCCGTGCTGCCGTGTAATCCATTACCATTTGAGGCTCTCGTGGATGTCGATGAAGGTGGTCGATTCCGTGCATCTCGCGTCAATGACAGATTTGAGTTTTGCCGGCCCCGGGATGGCTGGGCTCGCTGACTTGGGATTGGTGCCGGGCTTTTTCGCTGTATGTCCTTGACGGCGAATGTACCAGCAATTGGAGACGAGGCCATCGCGGGTGAGTTGACGGCTGACGTGTTGGTATTGCCTCTGCATTTACATGATTAGTCTAGGGCAATTCGTTGTGTGTGCTCAGTCTCACCTCTTCTTCCCAGTTCCGTTGGTAGTCACCGCCGCACGTCCTCGCTTTTTCGAAGCGTCTATCAAAGGGGTTTCTGCAGGGCTCGCAACATTGCCTTTTACCGATCCAGTATTGGACCCGTACATTCCGCTGATCACTCTCTGCATCGGCACACCTCCTACGGTCTTCTCCACTTTACGTCGCTTGCTCGGCGGGCACGCTGAAGCACCTCCATTGGAGGTTGCCAAGCCAGCGGCTTCTGCAGGATATACTTCGGCCGCTTTCCGACCTTTGCTGGCAGTGCCGCTCTTCTTCGCCGTGGATTGGACGGCTCTATCGTCAAAGTCCGAGTCTGCATGCTGGTTTCGCTGCTTCCGGGCCGCCAAAGCTTCTCTTCGGACCTCACTTCGTGCTGCTGGCCCCTCCGCTTCTTGAATCGCAACACTATTCGCCAATTGCCGCGTTTTCCGCTCTTCCACCGTCGTGCCCTTTGTCCGCTCTTTATAGGCCCAATGGTTCTTATTGCCGAGTCTTACTTCCTCGCTAACCTCGTTGGCAATGTATGGGTATGAGCTGTCGCAGCGCGCAAGCTGCTTGTCGAGGCTCTCCATGGCCGTCAACATAACATGGTTTTTCTCGTCAAGAGTGGGAAGCATCTCGCCCAGGACCAAACGCAGGTTTCCGAACAATCGCCGGCGGGGCACATCAGGAGCGTCGGGATCCTCCAAAGAGCTGGATAGCGAGGGCGCTTGGATCAGAGAGACACCAGTGCCGCCAGTCGCAGATTCGGTGACCATCTCTGTCCCATCAGTATCTGTTCGTGAAAGGTCAGGCTTCAATACTATCGGAAGTTTCTTTGGCGGTAATTGGGCTTTGAGCGCTGTTGCGACGAGCTGACCCAGCAGTTCCTCTGGGCCATAGATTTTGGCATCAACCTCCTTCAACATAGTATAGTGCCGAATCATCTCTTTGGGCAAGGCAGTGATGCAATCGGTGAAATGTGTGATAGCCGGGCAGAAGCCAGGCGGTGCCTCCTCATTCTGATTTTGAGGTGGTCCCAGCGACGTTTGTGGCTGGAGGGCATTGCTTGCGGTTCGTGTAGGGTTGGTGCGTGTTTGACGCACGGGCTGGCGTCGGTTTGAGCTTGTCGATGGCTCCATGACTGCGGTGTTCGAAAAGGATCTCATGGTCAGCTGTAGTGGTGATCAACGAGTATTTGGGGGCTTGAACGGGGCGCAAGTCTGTCTGGTGTCGTCAAGACAGAGTCAGGCTGCTTTCGAGGATGAGAAACTTAGGGGGCACATTGGCGGAAGTAAAGATGCTGATGGCTCGAAAAGCCCATGTAACGAACGCTGTGAATGTGGGCAGATCATGAGCAAGTCAACGAAATCGTTCACACTGGGGGCTCGATTGACAAGCCCACCCTTCGGAGAAACCTTCGTTCCGCGAAGACGTCAAGCCTAACCGCTTTCTATCTTAGCGAGCCGTTAGCGCGATAGTTCCGCACACAAACTTGCTCACTCCCATCCTCCCATCCTCCTCATCTTCCCATTGTGTCGTCCATTTATCAAGGACGACAATCATCGAAAATGGTAAGCTACAATCACAATCGCATCTCTGCGAACCAGCCCATCATGCACATTGAGGCACAAGCTCTGCCCCTCGCTACTCGTTTTCTACCAGCGAGTTCAGCATCGGCAACAGAAATGGCTTGAGCCAGGAGACCTGCAGCAATGCTCGCCTCCTGGTCTCTTAGAGTTCAAAGAAGATCTCACTTGGTGAACACGATTCGCTGATGATCTTCTTTTCTCAATGACAGCCTCCCAAACAAGGCCGCGGCAAGGCCGCCCCGGCGCCCTTCCCACAATCGAAAGCGAGCTCTACGAAGAAGACCGCCAAGGTGCGTACCTCTCCTCCCTTCTATGCCCTCTCTTCTTCTTCTGTATTCCCTTCTTCATCTTTGTCGGGGTAAGTTCTCACCTTGGAATCAATACGCAGAACCCTCTCATCGAAAAACGTCCCCGCAACTTCGGCATCGGCCAAGACATCCAACCCCGCCGCAACCTCTCGCGCATGGTAAAATGGCCCGAGTACGTGCGCCTCCAACGCCAACGCAAGATCCTGCATCTCCGCCTGAAAGTCCCACCCGCGATCAACCAGTTCACCACGACCTTAGACCGCAACACTGCCACACAAACCTTCAAACTGCTCTCCAAATACAAGCCTGAAACAAAAGCCGAAAAGAAGGAACGACTGCACAAGGAAGCTACGGCGGTCAGTGAGGGCAAGAAGAAGGAGGATGTGAGCAAGAAGCCGTATGCGGTGAAGTACGGGCTCAATCACGTGGTGGGCTTGGTTGAGAATAAGAAAGCGAGCTTGGTACTTATCCCGAATGACGTGGACCCGATTGAGTTGGTGATTTTCCTGCCGGCCCTTTGCCGGAAGATGGGCGTGCCCTATGCGATCATCAAGGGGAAGGCGAGGCTGGGAACGGTGGTGCACAAGAAGGTATGAAACCCAAATGTTTTCACGCCTCCACGAGCACCCTGCATTATTACTTCCCGCCATCCTATCGTTTTAATAAGGAGAAGAAGCTAAACTTCGTAACACAACAGACAGCAGCCGTCCTCGCCCTCACCGAAGTCAAACCCGAAGACAAATCCGAACTCTTCAAACTCGTCTCCACCATCAAAGAAGGCTACTCCGACAAGTACGAGGAGTCGAAGCGCCACTGGGGCGGAGGCATTATGGGGCAGAAGGCCCTCGCGCGCACGGAGAAGAAGCGCAAGGCGCTGGAGTCGGCTATCAAGGTTTAGAACCGTGCTTCGAACGAGCTGTTGAAAGCCAGTGAGGAGTAGCTAGATAGCCAAACCCAAGGAGCGATTTTCCTGCGCCAGATTTTTGATCACGAGTGGGTTCGGCTATAGTGCTGTCCGACATCCCAATCCTCCATGATATTGATGCGTCTTGGCGAGCGTCTGAGACAACATGGTCACGTCGAGAATCCGGGATGAGGTCTTGGAAAAACTCCTAGGGACTGACAAGTTGGCGTTATCTAGAGTGCATATGATCCTTGAAGTTCGGAGAAGCCGTTTCTCGGACATCATAGAATAATTTCAGACCTATGAGTCCTTAACGTCCTTTACGAGGTTCAAAGTGTACCCATAGAAGCTTGTCGTTAACCATGCGCACATTCTATCAGACTAATACTTGTTCTCTGGCCATGGCAGACTCGTGATTTGTAACGGGGAACACCAGTCAGCACAGAGGAATCGTTACCTATAGCACGTACTCCTACCATGGCGCAAAGGGTATGAATGTGCAGTATATAGCTTCGCGGTGTTGCGTGTTGGCCTGGGTCTGGGGAACATATTTATACATATATACACACATAAACCACCCCCCTCTCATCTCACAGCCGCCTTATCGACACTAAGCCTCGACACGCCCCCCTTCCCCACCAACCCCAGCGGCATCACCGGCAGCACCGCCGCAACACCCACAACCGCCTGAAACACCAGCGCCCGCCCCATATGGAACGGCGGGCTCGCATCTTTGCCCGCCTTCAGCGCATCACTAATCAGAATAAAGAGCGCGCCCAGTAGCTGCCCGCCCACCCAGCAGAGCGTGCTGCTAGCCTCGGGCCCCGCGGGGAAGGTAACCTCAGCGACCCACTCCAGCGCCACAGGCACGACGCTGAAGTTCGCGGCGCCGAGCACGGCGAGGACGATGTAGGGCGCGGCGATGGAGCGGGTGCCGGGCGCCCAGATGAAGATGAGGTCGCAGGCAGCGATGATGGGGACGCAGGTCTTGATGAGGAGGAGGTAGCGCTTTGAGCGGTCGACGAGCGGGGAGGTGATGGCTGCGACGAGGAGGCCGACGATGATGAGGAGCGCGCCCGCGATGCCGGCGGTGGTGAGGGAGAAGGCGTAGGGGGTTAGGATCTGGGGGAGGAGGGAGGAGAGGCTGTTGAAGAGGCTGACCTAGATGGAGAAGGGGAGGAGGAGCAGCCAGAAATTGGGGTTGTGGGTGAGGAGGTGGAGGGTGTGGGAGAGGGTGGGGCGGGGGGTGCTGGAGGAGGGGGCGACGGGCGTGGGGGGGCGGGAGGGCAGGAAGATGGTGGGGATGGTGGCGAGGGAGGAGATGATGGCGACGTAGAGGGTCATGGATGGTATATCGGAGGGCTTGCTGCAGAGGAAGGGGTTGATCAGTTGGCCAAGGGCGCCGCCGAAGGGGTTCGCGAGGGAGGCGATGGCGGTGGCGGAGACGCGGCCGCGGGGGGTGAACCAGATGTCAGAGTATTGGGTTGGGGCGCTGAGGACGAAGGGCTGGGCGAGGCCGGTGAGGATTTGCCCGAACATGACGACGCCGAATCGGGGCGGGGAGGAGCGTGTGCCGGCATAGCGGATCCAGCTCCCCAGCAGGATGAAGAGGGAAGCGGTGATGAGGGAGAGGCGAGGACCGCCAGAGTAGAGGGCATAGATGGTTGCGGGCGAGGCGACAACAAAGGCGAAGAGGAAGGCCGTGGAGAGCCAATTGATGATGCTCTCATTGGTGGAGAAGAATGTAGCTGCTGTGCTGGCTACGGGGGAGAAGGAGAGCCACTGTCGTTCGCTGGTCAGCCAAATTGGTTCTTGCTTGATGTAGAAGTAGGATGGATTTGTGGACTTACATCCCAGCTGACGATGATGTTCAAGAGGACTAGTTGGAACAAGCCAAACCACCTGATTCTGTACACTCTGTAGATGGTCGGGTCTACGTTGTGAGGGGCCTCCGCTTCCATGTTCGTGGTCGCTCTCGACGTCTCTGCAAGGCTGTCTTCGGCTGCGTATTGAGCGTCGGTTTCTGGCTGGCCTCTGGTTCCGTCGATGTACGCTGCCATCTCGGTCGGGTCCTCGTCGGAAGCAAGCAGGCGTATAGACTCACCCTGTCCCAAGGCGAGGTCGTCGGCGTCGTGTTGCATGCTCTAAGGACATGTTGGTGTCCAAAGCATCTCCGGCTTCGGAGGATTGCGCCGGTGCAGAAAGAAGGATTGCGCCGGAGCATCATATGCGACGATTGTTCGTTTCAGATCCTTCAAGTTTCCATGTCTCAAGTAGGTTTTAATCTTGGCAGTCCTCTAGGAGCGAAAAGACGTGTCTTCAAATCAAGAAGTCTACAGATTTTGAACAAGAATGCTTCAAGCCATTCATTTAACGAGCATACTTTGCTACTCTGAAGCGGTGGTCGAAGCAGGTATCTGGTGCATAACCTAGTCTAAGGTGCCCTGATCTTTTAAGCACATGCCAGAAGTCGACAACGTATCGCGCCAGCCAGTCATCTATGATCGCGAAATCCACCCTGTCTATCATGCTGCACGTGAGACAGTAAAAGCAAGCTGGAGGAGAGATGTTGCTCTCCGGAGCTTTTACCCGAATCAAGTACCTTTTCTAGCTTGCCCTCAATGCGACGAACTCCGCCCCCAACCCACGTCAGATACGGTATTACATGATAATCGCGGGAACTGTGTGCCGTCAGCAGTGCCATGTCAAGGGAACAACCCCATGACTTACCGTCGACATTCTGCTTGATGGACTTGTGCGGTAGAACGGATCCGCCGTTCACGTAGATCTCGTCACCAATCGTAACATCGTCCCCTAGCACAGTGACATTCTCCAGTCGAGCCCACTTTCCGATAGAGCAGTTCCATCCGACAATCGTAGACTTGACCCAAGCATGATCTTTGACCTTGCACCCGGAAAGCAACACGGATCGCTGCAATCGCACACCATCGCCGATGACGACGTTAGGCCCTATGGTTACATTGGGACCAATACGGCAGTTCCTGCCAATCTTGGCCGAGGGGTCGACAAGCACGTTGCCGCCGTAGACGTATTTCTCCGATGATGGTGTAAGCTTGTCAGACCGTTTCTTAGTAAGCGAAGAGAGATAGAGGCATGTCCCGCTGAGGAAATCCTTAGGCTGCCCGACGTCCATCCAGAACCCTTCCAGGTCCATTGAGTGCAGTTGACCATCTTTGCACATTGCGGGAAAAGTTTCCTGCTCGATAGATGTTGGGCGAAGGTCGATGCGTCGGAGCATGCTAGGATTGAAGATGTAGATGCCGGCATTTATTCGGTTGCCAACGAACTCGACCGGCTTTTCCACGAACCGGTCAATCCTTGACTCGTGGTTGGGCTTGTGAACGACAACACCGTATTTTGAAGGCTCCTCCACTTTGGTAACCATGATCGTACCCTCCTCTCCGTGGGCTTTATGGAAGTCTGTAAGATGTTGAAATGGAAAGTCGCAAATGACGTCCGAGTTGAGAACGAAGAACGGGGTGTCATCTTTTCCAAGGATCTTCTCGGCAAGCTTCAAGGGTCCGGCTGTGCCAAGGGGTTCGGTCTCGACGGAAAATTCGATCTTGACATTGTACTCCTTCTCGTACTAAGATAGCCATCAGTACACCTCCTTTCTAGTAATTATAACTGTTCAGGGTTTCAATTGTCCACGGTGGTTTGGTACCTTTTTCAAAGCTGAGGACATGATATCTGGGCGATAATTGACAGCCAAGACGATGTCTGTCACGCCTGCCGCCGCCAGAGCCTCGATCTGGTGCAGGATCATAGGTTTATTGGCAAATTCGACCAACGGCTTTGGGAGAGTGAGTGTCTGCACTGCAGTCAGGCATCTATGGACGGTATGCGATGGAGGCACCGGGCGTTGTATCTTTTGCGACACAAAGCGAAGCCAAGGGCGAGAGGGGCAAGTACCAGTGGGCGCAAGCGGGTGCCATACCCGCCAACGAGAATGAGAGCTATCGACAAAGCATTAGATCAATTGCTCTTGATTAGATGGGGGCATGCAGACCTTTCATGGCCGACTCGAACGGCTTGTGTTGTGGGGGCGGATGCGGTGGTCAGTGCTCGAGCTCTGCTCGTAGGTGTAGAGGAATGGCTGATAATTGTACAGATAGAAAGGGCTATTTAATTTTCAACAGTACGAGGAAATCACAGTATCGTAGACAGGACTTCGTAGAAGCGGCCGTTGCTGATCTTTCCTCGTGATTGAAGTGGTTCAGCTTATTGGAGTACGAAACTGTACGGGGCTCGTGTCCTCGCTTGAACAATTCTAAAGTTGCGGAGAGATCGACATTGCATGAAAACAGGGGTCCAGCCTTACGCTAAGCCATACGTTCAGGGGTACTAGTCTCGACCTGGACCATGGTCCTGATACTGGGTAGGGAGTAGAGGTACAAAACACGTCACAAAGTACGAGTTGACGAGGACAAATTTCCATTCAAGTCCAGATATTGTTTCGGCTTCTACGTCCCAAACATCCTGCACACGTCTAGGAAGAATTTAAAAGCTTGACTCTACTTCGCCTGATCATGGATACTTGAGCTCTTCAAGCCGGCAACACGCTTCCAGCTTGAGTCAACAGATTTGATCGCTTTGCACAAAGACTGTTCTCGCCAGTTCTTTAGGATACTAAGATTGCTGAAGATGAGTAGTCTTGCCATGCTCACGTTCTTGCAGAAGATGACAACCCGACGACTTGCTCGATTGTCGCCGATTCTTTAGCACTGATCGTCCCTGATGCAGCTTTTGGCTATGGATTACCAATTTCCACCGAGGTTGTCCTGGACTCGTATAGGAAGTCCGCTACCGAGACTTGTCTCATGCTACTTGACCTTGGAGAGTATCTCGCAATGGAAGTCGAAGTTGGTACCTGTACGATTCGTGATGGCTTTAAATCCTCCAGAGCGAGAGCGATAAGGCATTATGCAAATCGAGTTTTCTCAAATGTGTTCACTCTCTGCTGAAAAGTAAGGAACAACGTCATTGTGGAGACATCTCTGACTCGGAAGACATCTAAGTCGCTATTTGGCTATAATCCGTCTATGCTACACCGCCTCATCCGCTGTTCATGGCGTGTCAGACGGTAGTTGTTGCTGCAGCCTTGTTCTTACTCGTGGGTCTTTGCTGCTAATTCCACTCTGGAAAGGCAGGTCCGGGCCCGAGCCTACGAAAGACATGACCCATTCTTTGACTTGCTTGACTCTGCATAACTGAACATCGTTCGTATCATTGCCGCCAAGCTCTCGCAGACTATACGCGCCTGGCTCATCGTGTGAGTCCATCACACTTCGGTAGAGCAGGTCTAGCGTGGTATTAGCTTTCCTCAGACTTTGCCCATGTACTTTCTTTTGGAAAGAGGTAAGAGCTAAATTCTTGACGAGAACGATATCTCGAGGGCGTACACTTGTCACTCTGGAGCGAAGGTCTTGCTCTTCGGTCTTTCTCAAGTTGGTAGACTGATCCTGTGGGAGCCATATGCTCACACCGAAACCAGATTTGGTGTCATCTGCCACGGTTAGTTCGACTAACTCGACCCGGCGGTTGTACCTGCGAGTTTTGATGGACCGCAGCTGTGAGATATGAAGGATGCCTACAACAAGGTCAACAGTCATCGTCTGCGGTTCCAGAGAGCAAAGGTACGCAGCGTTCGGTATTTCCTTCAGAGTGGTGAGACGAGTAGACCGAGGCTTTGGTCGAGTCAAATTGGACTGCGGAGGCTCTCGATCATCCTGTGCACTATCGGTCGGCATTTCTAAAGTCTGGTCATCGAAAGAAAGAAGCGCTGTGACATTCGAAGCGGGCACCTCATCGTGGATGTTGAATGAGTGCTCATAGAATTGGGACAGGGCGTTATCCGAGCCAGACTCCGAGCGTAATGAAGTCTGACTCCCTTCTACAATGGTGTCATCTGGGAGAAGCGAATAATCACTAGTCGTGAAGAAGGACGTCTGATCGTCTGCATGGGTGGACTTCACCAAGTTCTGGTTCAGGTATACGCTTTGTTGGGAGAGCCCAGAGGGGAGATGTTTCGTTACCAGGGGCAGCCGTCGCCAGGCTGGCAGGGTCGACAGAGTTGGTATGAGGATGTCTCCGTCAGACTGTTCGGAATGTGTGTTTCCGAAGGCTGCCAGTAGAGGAGCGCTCAAGCATTCTTCACCCCACTTTAGGGTACTTGAGGGAGGTGCTCCTGTGAGTAAGATCATCTCTGTAAGCGATCAATTCCTTCGATGACAGAGAAGTCCCATGTGGACAAGGGGCGACGCAATACTGCGTGACACAGCGATCAAAGCTGGTGCTCGACTTTCGGAGGAAGTCGAAGTTTGATCTATGAGGTTGAGGTCGTTTGAGCGCCTATCGGCAACCGGATGTTTTTGCCGGGTCCCGAGAGCCGACGACGAGGTTGGATTGCATATCAGCATTTGCGTTCCGTCTCGGTCACCAATGTGAGACGTTCGGTGTTTGGATGACTGCGATATACTTCTATCCGATCATCGAGGTCAGGGTGAATCAAAACTTGACGTTGTATGTTATCTATAAATAGCTTGGGGTACTCTAGAACTTGGCTCAGAACACCCCGCTTTCTACCCCGCAAGATAGGGCAAGAGTGAAGTTAGACTCTTGGGATCGTCATTGTGCATGCTGTCTTGTCTGCTCTCCTCGCTTCTTTTTGTCGGTAGCTCTGTGCAGTTGCGCGGTTAGCGGGGATGCTCTCATATGTTGTTACTCTGTAACACGAAAGAAAGGCGCTTGTCTAATCTGCACCTGCTATGACTTTTTCCTAATTTCACTAAGAACTGTGGCCGAAGAAGTAATGGCGACGTCAAATGATCCTTCGCGTCCTGAGCTTCAGGAGACCACGGAGGGAAATATTCCGAAGCAAGACGAAGAGAAGCTCAAAAACTGGTTCATCGGGTCAGTGGATCAGGGAACGACGAGCACCCGCTTCTTGATATTTGACGGTCTAGGAACTCCTGTAGCATCACACCAGATCGAGTTCAAGCAGCTTTACCCGCATCCAGGGTGGGTAGTGATGGAGAAAACCACCGATGTGACGGATGACGAGCATTAACACCAAGACAGATGGATAGATCACGATCCGAACGAGATATTCGAGTCCGTTCAGACGTGCATCGAGAAGGCGACCGAGTCCTTTCTCAACGATGGCCACAAGGTTTCCGATATCAAAGGCATCGGTCTGACGACTCAGAGGGAGACCACAGTAGTCTGGGATAGTGAGACAGGGGAGACAGTACACACGGCTATAGCATGGCCAGACACGAGAACGCAGCAAATCGTACGTGAGTTGAAGGGTCGCAAGGGCGCAGACAAGCTTCAAGACATTTGTGGTCTGCCTTTGTCAACGTACCCATCGTCAGTGAAATTGGAGTGGCTCTTCCGCAATTCTCAGAAGGTACAGGAGACATATGAAGCAGGTCGCCTGATGTTCGGCACGATCGATACATGGCTGCTGTACAAATTGAATGGTGGTAAGGAACGCAATATCCACGTTACTGACGCTACCAATGCCTCACGAACAATGTTCCTCAATCTGCACACTCTGGACTACGACCCCTTCGTCTTAGACTTCTTCAAGGTCGATACCAAGAAGATCAGACTGCCGAAGGTGGTCCCTTGTTCGGATCCTGAGGTCTTCGGCTCGGTCGCATCTGGGATATTGAAAGGAGTCAAGATTACTGGCTGTCTAGGCGATCAGTCAGCCGCTCTTGTAGGGCAGCTCGGGTTTGCTCCTGGTCAAGCGAAGAACACTTATGGCACCGGCTGCTTCCTGCTGTACAACGTTGGCGAGAAGCCGATAATCTCCAAGCACGGCTTACTCGGTACGGTCGCGTATCATTTCGGCGGCAAACGAAAACCAGTCTATGCTCTCGAAGGCAGCATTGCGGTTGCTGGAAGCGCCGTGAAGTTTTTGCAGAACAACCTAGACTTCTTCGAAGCCTCCCATCATATCAATGATATGGCAGCCACGGTCAAGGACAATGGCGGCTGCGTTTTTGTCACCGCTTTCAGCGGTCTTTTTGCGCCGTATTGGATAGACGATGCCCAAGGAACGATATTCGGTCTGACACAGCACACCGAAAAAGGCCATATAGCACGGGCCACGATGGAGGCTACATGCTTCCAGACTAAGGCAATCCTCGATGCCATGGAGAAGGACAGCAACCACAAGCTCAGTGAACTTGCTGTGGACGGTGGTATGAGCAATTCAGATCTTTGTATGCAGGTGCGTTTTCCTCCACTGATTTATTGATCATGTTCTCTGATTTTCCTCAACCGCAATAGACACAAGCGGATATCATCCAGATTCCTGTGGACAGGCCCATCATGCGTGAGACAACTTCTCTTGGTGCCGCAATCGCTGCTGGTTTTGCAGTCGACGTCTGGAAGGAATTCGAAGAGCTCAAAGAGATCAATCGAAGAGATCGTACTGTCTTTAAGCCCGAGATCTCTCAGGAAGCAGGTGATAAGATGTACAGGAGGTGGGAACGTGCTGTGGAGATGTCAAAAGGATGGCTCGAATCCGCTGACGGTAATGCTGCCAGTACATAACCACGGTCTTCCCAATCTGGTGACCTGCGTCAATAGCCTCCATTAGCCATTGCTTGTAAAGTATTAAATAGATGGGAACTTCCCATCATTGCTTTTGTGCGAGCGTGCACTGCATTCATTGATTTCGTTGGCTTCTGCACGCTGCACGCCTTTTCTTCAGTCCGCATGTTATCGCTCTGGTTGCAGAATGCATTCCCACTAGTGTCGGCAGGCCCAGACAGTCAAAGAGCTCCAGGCGCACAGGATGGTTGCAAGACAAAGCCAAAGGCCACAGTCGACCTTGCAAAGCAGCGGGAGCGTCAAGACCTTCACACAAGCAGCAAAGGATACTGGAGGCGCCTCGGTGGAAGATGACGTTGATGTCTCTGACACTTCGGGATCTCGGGGTAGGTTTTTTAGCAACAGCCGGCGAGTCGTCCACACCAACAAGAGGGAATCGCCTGTCCCGTACCCGTGAAGGATGGCAACCGAGCAGCTCCCGCATTCGAGGCGTATGCGGAGTGCTCCCCGGGACGACTTTCGCATTTTCTGGGACCCGCTATCTGCTGTTCCAGGAGAGGAGTTTCCAATGACGGCCATCCCAGCCGTTTTACCCTGAAAAGTCATGGCTTAGCTTGATTTGCCTGGAACTCTTTCGGCCCTGCTTGTATGAGCTACATGAGGGCCAATGACGAACATGACGAAGCTTGCGCTCTTGTGGTGTCAGACCAACAGACAAAGGCCTCTGCAGCAGCCAGCAAGCCTCCGGACGTAGAATCCTTCGAGAAAGGGCCCGGCACGAATTGTCCCGAGGGCGTTCTCAAATCGCACCGCCTTGATCGATGGAACTCCCTCTGCCGGCCTCCCACCATCTCACGGATCTTCAACAGATAGCGAAGATTCAGACTGTATCTATCCAGGCACTACTGCACTCTGCATTATCATCAGGGTCGCTTAAGACACATTGCAGGAACGGTAAACCCAGACAGCCATCATCTAGTTTCGGACTCCAAGAGATCCCTATGCGGGGCTCCCCAACAGGTCTGATCACGGCCAGAGCAGGGAGTGGTAACAGCAATATCCCTCATGAGCTACGGCCCAATGGCGCTTCAGAGAAGCCGCGTTGTGGAGCACTTGGTCGCATGATCCTCCATCATTTGAAACCAAGCGCAGCGGACCCCTCTCTGCCTCCTCACAGCATAAAATCATCTATAGGAACATCATGGATGGAGACATTCCTCGGCGCCAATACTCCCAGCATTCAATCTCTACCAATGGGTTAAGATGTGTGACTATACCAAAGTGACCTACCAGTGCGGGCATGTACGCTATCTTGTCAAAGCGTGGTATGAGCATCTACACGGCCAAAGTTGTCTTAGCGGATATTGGCTGATACTACTTTACGTTACAAGGTGCGTTCGGTATCAGCAGACCCATGAGAGATGTCCTCCCAATGTTGTAGCCAAGTAAGTTCTGACTAAAAGATCTAATAATGCCGTCTTACGGCCTGAGCTTCCGGCTCACGTCATCTCCGAACAGGGAAACTCGTCAGAACGAGAAATGCGGTCCGTTCACCTTTCCTCTCATCCGATTTGTGGCGAGCTATCTGCTGGCTGCATTGCACCGACACTCGGTGCTTTCAAGGCTCAACATCAGCGCTTCTTATGTTATACATAAATTCTTCCTCCAGGCTTCATAATCTACAAGTGGACTAGACTGATACAATGAGCTCGAGCTCTAGGAGACTGCAAGACCCCATCAGCTACCACGAGCAAGTCGACATAGGGCGTAGGGCGAAGAGAATTCCTATGAAAAAGCAAATCAGGGATGATCACTCGAACAACCTCTATTAGGGAGCTCTAGACTTTGTCGTAACGCCGACCAGACCTTGCGCTCGTCTAAAAGTCATGATGGCCAGCATTTTCGAGAAGGCGTTGGTCAGGACAGCAACATGTAAAGTGTACATCTACGTTCCTTTTTCATGTATCTTGAGGTCGCCTGTTACGGCTTCTCCGATTGTCATGAGCTGCGTCAATAACAAACCCGCCATGTGCCACGAAGAAACCTCTCATTTGCCCGAATCTATAGACAGACATTTACACCCTCTCTCAACCGAGGCAATGGAGTGAGATTCTTCTTATCCTGATTTCAGCCGCCAATGATTTTGGTGTTGACAAGCCCGCAACAGGTCAATGACCGTTTGGTCGTCGACACGTCCCTACAAAACCAGAACCGCTTCCCCGGCAATCACCATTGTCCCCCTAAAGCCTACGACCTCTGACCAGTCACTCTCATTCGTTGCCGACTCTCTTCTGTTCGTGTCTGCTCTCAGCGTCTTATCGAAGCTTAGCTGCTTCGTACCTAACGCCTGTCAGCGCTGGAAAGAAGGCCTGCCCCTAACCGAAAGCGGCAACATACTCGCATGCAGGTGGCTTGGACCGGACGATTCCTCGACGACGAAACAAGAATATCATACAAGGACTACTTCACGATTCACATTTGGTTCTCTCTTTCTGGATCAGATGTATCAATGACCATTCTCTTCATTGCACAGGCCCAAGTCACGTAGCCTGGAGGCCCAGATGCAGATTGATCCACGTCTCAGCACCGATGTTCCTAACCCTTACCCGCGCAAGACATGGAGTACGAGATACTTGCCGCCAGAGAGGATGTCTACCCGTCGGCACCTTAGCAAACGCCAACACTGCTGTACAAGAAGTACTTGAGCACGTCAGATCATACTAGTAGCCTGCCTAACATGCCCAGACGGTGGTATGCTCCCAAACGCTTATGCGGACGCTCTGTCCGTGAGAATGTCCACGCAGAATGCTGCTATCATCCCAACTAAGAGCCTAACAATTCTCCCTCTCTTCACCATGTCTTTCGACCGAAGTCATGTCCAAAAACATGTCAGCCACTATGCCAACACAACAGTCTTCAACAAGCTTGGAACGAAATCAGCTACGATAGCAGCAAACATCTGTCGACAACAAGATGAACTTCCTGGGCCCATGGTTGCGGATAAAAAGGACCTTCTAGGCACTGCGTCCGGCCGTATTCTTCATCAACTCTAAGTCGCTGGATCGGCAAGCAACATCAAGCACGACGATACTCTGTACCATATAGCACTTCACCTTCTCTAGCAAACCACTGAAGCATCACAGACGAACATACGGATGAAAACAAGCGAAAAGTGCTCTGCATGTCTTCGTTGCACCCCTCCACAACCGACAATTTTGTCGGCTCACGCCCCTACTACGATCTTCGCTCACCGAAGCAAATGTTGCCGAAGGATTATCCTACACCTTAAAACCCCGGGGTTGATTGTTGCAACTTCAAGGCCGAGTAATGACGAAGCTCGCCGCAAATCTCCAGCAGACTAGGCATTTAGGACATCCCAATCACGGCTCCGATCATTCTCCTAGCCAACCCCTTTCCTCTAATACAAGAGCAGCACCGCAGCAAAGACTGCACTCCGTCCCGCGCCTTACACCACAATCCCCAGCGCCCTCAAGACCATGCTCGACGAACAAAGCATGTACCCGCTCCAGAAAAATCCCACCGCTATCTCAGCAGCACCTCCACTACGAGCACAGCGCAGTCTGGCAGCGGCGTTCACTATCAACAGCAGAGACCTACATGATAACGGGGGCGAGTGTCTATCGAGCTGTCTACAAACAATTCAGCATAGCGATTGCTCAGTTGCTTTTCCTCGTCAATTCACGTCTCTTCGACGCACCCCATCTACTCCATCCACTCTAGGTAGGAGCGAGTTTGGCGGCATGGTGTCAGTCCCATATGTGGCTAGCAGACCGTCGCTATGTCCTCTAGGGCCCGACCACAAGATATATATATATACTATATACACCCTGAACTTAGGATTTGGAATTACCGTTTTCGATGAGGAAAGGGAGCAGGGCCGCTTTAGAGGGAGCAGCGAGGGAGCAAGGGGGAGCAACGAGGGAGCAAGGGGGAGCACTGAGGGAGCAAGAGGGAGCACTGTGGGACAGTGCAGGGGCGCAGCAGGTGGAGCCTGAATTGGCTGCCCTGTACCCGGCTATAGCTGCTCGCGTTATTTATGACGTTCGTCAGCACTGCTGCCTGGCTCAGCCTCCTGCTGCCTAGAAGTCTCCGAGTTCCAGCCCTTGCGATAGCGTCAATGACGGGGGCTATCTGCAGCAGTGGCGCCCACTTCAGGGACCGCTCGACTACTGAGGAACAGGCTGCTGATGCATCTCGTTGATGGTGGAAATGCTGGGAGGAGGTGCCATGCTCAAATGCTTGACTTGGGATGCTCTCCGGCCACCAAAGCCTGACCCAGGAAGACCAATGCCGTGGTCAAAGGAGGTATGGGGGCTGTAAGTCATTTGAGCGAGACCGCCAGCGTTGAGACTCATGCTGGCTATAGTGTTGAAGGTATCGGCTAAGGTGAGCTGTGTTGACTTGGGCGGTGGAGGCGGCGGTCGATGCTGGAGCAAGTAATTGTCACTTCCGGGGTTGGGTGGACCATCTGTCTTTCAACTGTCTACGAGGAGGTCGGAGCTTCGGTGAAGGTGTGCAATAGGAATGAATTGTTCCTTATCGACGATGAATGTATAATGTTTGACGGACCAGTCGCAGACGAGAGTCTTCTGTTGAATGGAAAGTGTAGATGAGGCAAAGAAGTTGACTGTCTGTCCCAAGAAAGCCAAAATTCAGTTGATAAGAAGTGAAAGTTGAGGGTTGAAGCTCGGACCTTTGAAAGTCTGTACGACGTTCCGAAGGGAAGCTAATCAAACGGCAGGAGTGAAGGTTGAGGTTGGGTATCGATGGCAAGCAGGCACGAATGACTGCAACATATGGACGATGTGTGTTGGAAGATGTGAAGGTAAGTGAGGGGTATCGTTTATTGAAAAGGTAGCTCGTCTTGTTGTTGCCCAGCAAACCACAAGAAGCAGCAACCTAGAAGATATATAGGAAGGGGCCGGACGCTTGAAGACGACGACAGCGGCCTGTTCCTTTTTTTTGATGTTTATTATGAGGCTGTATGTTTCTGGGCGCGTGTAAGAGCACCGAGATGCCTAAAAGACGGCAGGAAAGGCGACAATGAGAGAAGGGTAGATGCGAAGGTCCTTGAGATGTAGTATTAATTAAAGGGTATTTGGACAAAATCAATGATCGTCTGGGATGTATTATTTGGTCTAGAGGGTCAAATGGCGAAGACGATGTCGTCAGTAGGTGCTTGGCCGGGAACACAAGAAAAAGAAGAGCTGTGCAAACGATGTGAAGGGTAATAGGGGGAACAAGAAGGATGGTGATAGTACTGTAATGGGATAAGTGGATGGAGAGAGATGGATAATGGGTGTAAGTGAATCGTTGGAATCTTAGCAGGACACTCCAAAAAGTCAAAGACAAGAGACATTATTGCCAAGGGGGCCACCCACCAAGGGAGATGGAGCTTCCTTTGCAGACCATGATTGGTTTACCAGCATAGGATATTAGACTACTTTGAGACTAGAGGCCTTCAGACTCGGCACGCTAATAGAGGGGCAAATTACCAACGACCGTTGATTCGACGCCGAAACGGGACGGTTATGGCATGCATCTTTTTTCCCTTCGAAGCCAGTGCCCATTCGATACTTCTTCTCTCTCTTCTCTCTGCTCTCTCGTTACCCATGACCCCTCGAATTCTCACCGCCTTTGCGTGATCAATCATCCATACTTGACTTGCCGAGTGGTAGATCAGCCTTCGATATGATACTCCTCAATCTCTGCGTGATCGTCGAGCACTCGTCCATCATCATTTCTGATGTCGCTTGTCTGCCTTCATCTTCTACGCATAAGTTAACGTAAGACCTTGGCAAAGAGTTCCACAAAGAAGATGGACAGGCAGTGATGCTTGCTACACGCTTCACAATGCGACGAGGTAAACTATACTTCTTTTGCGAGAATGAGGATTTGCTTGCTGCAAGTCCCAAGGTGACAATGTCAGAATGTAGAGTGGCTCCGTAATGAATATAGTGCAGCTTATTCTGTTCGTTGCTGCTACTGCAAATGGAGAGGATGCACATAATCCGACGCTGATGCACACTTTGGAAACACGATGAAATCCAAAGCCGAGATCATTTTAGACAAGGCTCAAAGATACAATCCTTGAGACCAAAGGTAGCAGCTGGTGCAACATCAAACCTCCACGCTTTCACCTATAAGCATGCAAGTTGACTACAGCATCCATGAAGACGATCAGGCTTTTTGCTATATGTAGTCAAGAAATCCCATGATTCTGGCGTATGTAGCATCCCGAGGAACTAGATCTACAAAGACTGCTCTCGTCTCGTTTTGCTTTTTTTCGACTGTTGCGGAAACGGAAAATCCACAAAGAATCCATCCATCTATAAAAAGGGAAGGGGCCTCCAGTGAGCAGGTATTCTACGTATTTTTGCAGATGTAAGGTAACCACCGTTCAAATTGGCAATAATAGAGGGAACCGGAGCAAGAAAGGCTATTCTATTCTGATGCTTGCGAATTTGGGAAGTGATCTCGTAGATGAAGTTTAGGGACTAGATATAGGAAGGAATATATGATGCTATAACTTTTTACATTACATCACATAGCCTATAGCCTTGAGCAGTTCGTGACACGTTCTGATTATGTACGAGATTCTTACAATGAGGTCTAGTCAGGAAATTCGGATGACATGAAGAGGGTTTTCATCAAGGAGATAGAAAGCTCGCTCGTTGCAGAGCAAGTGATAAGCAAGACGCCTGGGTCAATTCTTTCTTTCGAAAGTACTCGCAGCTAGTTGTCTTCGAACATTTCATTTCTAGCATGAAGCTCTAGACTCTAGAATGAATTGGCTAGTGCAGGTCCACCCCACTCATTGACGCTCTGATGGCGCAAACGAAAGTGTGGTGAACGAAACTTCCCCGGAGGAAGCCTCCTCGTGGCAGCCATGGAATTGCTGTATGCAGATCGCCGCTCGGATCTATCCATGTTTCGCTGATTTGTCCTGGCGTAATTGCAATCGAAACATTCACGTGCGATCGATAGGACGAAGGATTGTGCGCGTTGCACTAGTACGCACTAGCCCTATCAACCCAGTCCAGCCTCTTATCGGAACCAACGATATCTCTGCATTCCTCACGAATTTGTTCTTCTGCGATAGGATCGAGGTGCACGCCGTGCAGGCTGCAGATGCCAAGCTGGCATGATCCTGGGATGCGGCTGCTGACTCTTCCTCCTTTTGAACGAGGTCGTTCGCGGGCCAGCTGTGAGAGTGTGGAGAAGAACTCCGCTAAGCCTGTGATGTCCTCTTGCATATCTAGGGCCGAACGCCGAAGATATTGTCGTTTGCTTCTTCGTGCTTGTACAAGAGTTCAAGAGTACCTCAGCCGATGACTGTCTAAGAAAATCATTCTCAAGTCACAGTGATTCTCTGTTCCATCACTCTGATAGCCATGGACGCCTTCACGCCCCAGCAGACAACCGAATTGGTATCGAGAATAGGATGCAAGAAGGCGCATACCAGACTCGACAAACTGTTTTTCAATTCCTTCATGACCGGGCCGTTACTGGGGTTTGGGTAAGTGATGTTTCACGGCGTCAAAACCGCGTTTTCCTGAGGTGTTGCATTTAGCCACCTGCACACCTTGTCCGCCTGCAATGTGTCACCTGGCTGACAGCTACGACAGCTGTGCTATCGCACTTAGTACAGAGACAGCTCCATGGTATCAAGAGAATGCCCCAGGCCTCATACGGACTATCGGTGCTTGTTTCTTTCCCGTGGGACTTATCATGATCGTACTCAGCGGCTCGGATCTCTTCACGAGCAATATCATGGTAAAACCCCTTCTTTTAGGCCTACATGGCGACTGCTGACTTCTTATAGTTTATGACGACTGCATTCTTGCACCGCCGGTGTAGTATTACTGAATTGCTTGTGAATTGGGTTGTTTCGTTCTTTGGTAATCTGGCTGGGATGCTTTTCTTCATGGCAATTATCACTGGTTGTGAGTGGAATCGGTCTCTGCTGCCATGTAGATAGTGCTGACATAAATTACAGATGGCGAGGTGTTTTTGATTCCGGCTTATCGGATGGAGGTTCTCAACTTTGCAACGATGAAGTGTCTTGTACCTCAGTGGCATCAGATTTTCCTCAGAGCCATAGGGGCAAATTGGCTGGTCTGTTTCGCAGTCTTCATCTCAATCTCGTCTCGCGAGGTTTCCTCCAAGATACTCGCCATCTGGTGGCCAACCATGACCTTCGTTGCGCTCGGGCTGGACCACGTCATTGCAAATATGTATTTCATTCCAATCGCAATCTTCTATGGTCACCCGGATATTGGAGTGGGTCTTTATATTTGGAAGTCAATGATCCCAACGAGTACGTTCGGTTTTCGAACTTTACCCTGACATAAAGATGCTGACGCTCCTCTGCAGCACTTGGCAACATCGTTGGGGGTGGTCTCTTTGTGGGTGCGATGTATTGGTACCTCTACCTGACAGGTGAGGGCAGTGACGAAATAAAGTTTGACATGGGTGGGCTCGATACCGCAATGAAAGCTGGGGGACCCATGGGTCCTTCTCGCCGTCGGTCAGTGCCAAATTCGCAGAGCTCGCAGGATGAGAAGGTTCTTCAAGGGAGAGAACCGGACGAAGGCCACCCTAATCACATCAATACGTTACCCTCTTCAGGAAAGCAGATGGGAAGTGGGATCGGTAGGGAATTGAGCGCTGAGCAATATACTCGTAAGAAGGGCGAACCCTTGCCGCTCGAGGGACAAGACGTTTAGCGGCTCGATGTTCTCTATTGACTTGGTCTGTTATGGTTGAAAGGTCAATCCTTTTTTGCGCCGAACCATCCTTAGTTGTGAGATCGTTGGCGTGTTAGTTCGTCCGGCTGATAATGACAACATCAGAGGTCGATCTAAGGAATGTTTGTATGAAAGCGTTTGATGATTTCATAAAAGAAATTCTCTCTTGAAAGGTCCTGAGCCTGCACGGTCACCAACGTTGCTACTTAGACCATTCTCATCCAACGAGAGGAAAACACAAATGCAGTGGAGTACGTGGATACATTGTCTTGGGTTGTCTGCGCGTATTCTCATCTCAAACATGGAATGACCAATGCTTTAGCATTGATCCGAGTCACCTCTGGCTGCTGGTGCTCTCCGTATTATGTACTTTCTGATCCTTTTCCCTCTGTTTAGTTCCAACGCATTCCACAATCTTTGTCAGACCTTTGGATACTCCTGGCGTTGCCAACGGTGCATCGAAACTTGTTTTCCACTTCATGTGCCAAGACCTCTCCAGTACTCCTACGGCATCTAAGATCTGACCAAATGAAAAGCCTGCGGGTATTCGGAATATCGTACCAGGAATAGGGCCATCCTGACGCTATGAATACCAGCAAATCACAACGCCTGTGTTGTAGAGAAGCGGGGAAACGCAGTACGATTGTTGCTCAACAAAGGAGCCAATATTGAGGTCATTGATGAATCCCAGGAGACTGTTCTACACAAAGCAGCGTCTGCTGGGGACGAAGAGGTACTACAAGTGCTCCTCTTTCGGCAGATTAACATTAATGCAAAGAATTCTCTCCGGTGGACGGCATTGCATGTCGCTGCAGCAAATGGAAGGGGGTCCTTGGTCCGTTTGTTATTGGAAGCAGGAGCAGACCCTGACGCAACCACACTCCGTCAAATAAATGCACTGCATCTAGCCCTCGAGAGTAAAGACGAATCTTCGATCGCCAGTTTGCTGGAGAAAAATTCGAAAGTAGACGCAAGGAATGCCGATGGATGGACGGCGTTGCAGGTCGCCGCCGCAGTCGGACGCGAATTACTAGTACGCGCGCTGTTAGCGCTTTCACAACGATTGTCGCCTCTTGATCTTATTTTTAGATCCTCGATCCCAACTTTTAACAAGATAATTTTGATCAACTTTCGCATTTCTAGATTTATTACTATTAAAAACCTATAACTGATAGAGTAAACTGTGCGCTTTTAACAGTATATATTTGATAAAGTTTAAGTCAACATTAAGAAAGTTTTCTAATTGCAAAGTTTTTGTGTTTCGAAGCGTATCTTAAAAACAAAGATCGATTAGAAAGATTGCGCACATTTATTCGATAAAATTATTTAATTAATTTGCGAGAACTAGCGAAGATTAGAATCGCTAGTTTGTTCGCGCTATATTCGATCGAATAATATTTCTCGCAATTTGATAATTATTGTATTTAATTAATTTTCTTTTTTTATATTAAACTTTATCTTTATTAATATCTATCTTCTCTATTATATCTTAATTGACTCAATTAATTAACAATAATTAAATTATATATATATTACGAGTTGCGTGCTTAGTGCTACTAACTACGACGCATAGCTCTTTATAGTTAGTATATAGAACGCAATTTGTCAAGAAAATATTATATAATTAAATTAATAAATTAGTAAAATCAAGAATCTTAATTTATCAAGACTACTAATTTAGAAAATTAGTAAATCGAGAGAATTAAAAGTATTAATCTAGCAATTTAATTAATTTATTATATATATAATTATTGAATACAACTCTCTTATAGATCGTGTTTAACTTATCTTAAGTTTTAACTTATTATTACAACTATTGAAGTTGCAAACTCTTATTATCAAATAATTGCTTGTATTGTCTAAAGACGTCTACAAATCTCTTTAATAATATAACTCTCTTTAATGTCTTTGTGAAAAGTACTAGTATAATACTTTGAATACTTTAAGAATAGATTGATCGCAAAAATCCAAATTTTTATATAACTCAATTTTATAACATTAGATTCGAGTTCTTAACAATTAAGCGAAAGAATTTGTTCTAAGCGAGCTAATCAAGTAGCTTGATTTATCAATCTTGGCAATTTGGTTTTACGCTAAAAACTCGAATTAGATTTTGATTTTAAATCTTGGAATCGAAATTCAATTTAACGATCAATTTATTTAAGAATATTTGTATTAGATTAACGCGTCTCTATTTCGAGCATTAGCTTATTAGTATTACGTTGACTAACATTTAGTAAAGACGACAAGATAAGAATTAATAAATCTAACATCTATTATAAAGATTGTATTGATCTAAAGAATTAACTTATGCAAATAGATATTTACTTTATTTTTTATTTTGTTCTAACAAATTAAAAGACGATTTTTGTATTATTATTTTTTAAAGAAAGAGTTTAGTATTAACTCAAGTTAAACTTACGCAAATATATAAAAAATTATAACAAAATTTTTTGTGCAATATTTACAAATCTCAACAATTTTAAAAGAAAACTTCGAAGAATCTTCGAAACATTTAATAAAAAACAAATTGCAAAAAGAATAGTATAGTATTTAATTTAACAAATATTTGCAATAGACTACGCAACTAGATGTTACGAGTCGCGTGCTAATAGATACTATTCGTCGCGCATCGCTCTTCACAGAGAAATCAGGAAGAAAAGATCTGTCGACAGGATTAAGATGATCAAGATGGCTTGACCCTTGAACACCTTAAATTCAAAATTAAGATGATCAAGATAATTAATGTCTTAGACATCTTAAATATCTTGAATCTCGAATAATAAAAAAATATATAACTTTCGAATGCGACTTTCTTATGAATCGTGTTCAACTCATCTTAAGTCTTGACTTATTGTTACGACTAATTTAGACTACAAACTTCTTGTTATCAAGTAATTGCCTGCATTACTTGAAGACGTCTATAAATCTCTTCAAAGCATAATTCTCTCTAATATCTTCGAAGAAAGTATTAGCGTAACACTTTGAACATTCTAAGAATGTCTGTATCAGATCAACGCGCTTCTATCTCGAGCATTAACTTTACAGCAAAAGAAAAACAACTCGTGTCAAATCTCATAAAGATCGATGATAACGACAACAGTATCAACAGTAAAGAAGAAATTTTATCAAAGATCAAAATCAATGCTTTAGACAAATATTATGAAGATAAAACTAAATTGAAGAATTGAATCACACAGATTGAAATCTACTTTACGTTTTATCTCGTTTCAGAAAACAAGAAGATCTTGTTGACTTCTACTTTTCTTCAAGAACGAGCTCAGCATTAATTAAAATCAAATCTTCGAAAGCATCTTAAGAATGAGGAAGACTCAGAAGAAATCTTCATTAACTTCGATATCTTCAAGAAAGAACTACGACGAGTATTCGAAATATTTAACGAGAAACAAATAGCGAAACGAGTCATTTAGCATTTGCAGCAAAAAACATTAGCAGCAGATTACGTCGTCAGATTTCAGAAATACGCAAATTTAATCGATTGAAACAATGCATCACTAATGACAATGTTCAAGCGAGACTTAAAGAAGAATGTCAAGAACGAACTCATGCGCAGCGATGCAAGATTCGACATTATTTAGATCTTAGTGAAGATAGCAATTGACGTAGACGACAAGCTGTATAAGAGAGTTATGAAAAAACGATACGATCAATCTTATGAAAAAGCAGAAATCTTCTTTGAATCAACGATCGAATATCACGCAAAAAGAGATCATTTCAAAAAGTACAGCAATTCAGATTATCGCGAGTCTGCATCTATGAAATTAGTCTTTACTTAGCAACGCAAAGAGAAGAATTCTAGAAGAAAGCAAGATAACAAATCTTAAAAAACGTGCTATTTATGTGACAAATCGAGCCACTTCGCAAGAGATTGTCAATCACGAAACTTGATAAATCGCCGACAAATCAATGCTATGTTGAAAGAGATATTTAATAGTTAGAACGATATTAGAAAGCAAATCGACACAGAAGCGAACATCTTCAATACTGAATCGAACGACAACTACTATCTAATAGAGAATTCAAATCAGTTACAGAAAGTTCTAGATGAAACATTATTAGACAAGACACTCGCATCTACGCAGAAAGTCAATCGAGCACTATAGAAGACTATTAAATCTTATAGTCTAGTTATCGACTTCGACGAAGAGTATAACTAAAAGAATTTTCACGAATGCCTAGAAAACATCACGAACTATCTCGAGACTTTAGTTAGTTCATCGAAGAAAAGACAGATTAGTTAAATCGTGAACAAATGCGAGAAAGCGCTAGAAAGCGACGCCACAAAAGAAAAGAATATTCTTGGCGAAATCGAACGACAACTGAACAGTGTTACTTTATTCAGACAAAAGATAAAGAAAGCAAAGAAACATAAGATACTTAGTTGAATCGCTTGCTACGATAACTCATGCTAAACTTATTTAGAAGAAAAAGAAGAAGTCAACTGATTCTTTAGAAAGTCAAAGTTAGCAATTTAGCAACAGAAGAAAGCTTAGCGCAGGCAAGCGTTTGAAGCAGAAGTCGCAGCACAGAAGCAGAGAAAAGTTCGAATTTCTTAATAAAGAGCATATTAGAGAAATGTAATATGTTAGCCCAACAGCAGCAACTAAACTCAACAGCACACGCACGATGTTTTATCACATTAATTAAGATCAATGATCGTCGACTCACTGCAATGATCGATTTTAATGCGATAAATAATTTTATGATCAGAGTTCTTATAAAGAGGAAAGAGTACTCTACTTGAAAGAAGTTTAACGCTTACAATCTAATAATTGTAGATGAAAATTCATTGCTCGACGAGAATGAAAAAGTGAACAAAGAAACAAAATCACTATTGATAGCTATTTAACAACATCACAAGAAACTAATCTTTGATATAGTGAGAATAATCACTTATGATATCGTTTTAGAAATGTCTTGATTAAAGCAGCACAACTTAGAAGTTGACTAAAATACACAAGTACTTAGATTCGAGCGATGTGATCACGCAATTCACATTTAATCTACGCATTAACAGCGTTCGATAATAGATGAGAGATAGAGTCGAAACTTGATTGCAAGATGCGAACTTGCATTCTTGAAAAAAAACGATTTAATCAAGTTCGACTCAACAGACATCGACAAAGATTAATCAGATTACAAAGTTAAAGTAAGTGAAAAAAGCTGCGAATCTTCTAAAAGTCTTAAACTATTTAATACAGCGAAGAAATCGCTAAAACACGTATCACAAATATACAACAGTTGAAAGCATCTGTTTCAAGAAGAGAAAACGACAAAGATTCTTTCTAAACATCAATCGTGAAATCATGAAATCAGACTTGAATTAGGCAAGCAGCTCACGTTTGAACTCATATATGCTTTATTCAAGAAGAAGCTCGAAGTACTTCGCGAATACCTAACAGAAAACGAAAAGAAAGAATTTATTAAAAAATCTTAATCACAGACAGAATACTTAATTCTCTTTGTGCCTAAAAAGAACGAAACTTTTCGTCTATGTGTCAATTATTAGAAGCTAAATCATATCACGATTAAGAATCGATACTCACTATTTAATATTAGCGAGCTTTAGAATCAACTATTCAGAGTTAAGTATTTCATCAAACTAAATCTACGAGAAGCGTACAATCAGATTAGGATAAAGACAAAGAAAAAATAAAAAACAGCTTTTTGCACACGATATGAACTATACGAATACACGATAATGTCGTTCGAGCTCACGAACGTCTCGACAACGTGTCAGAAAATGATCAATGATACATTACGACAACATCTGAATCGATTTGTCATAGCATACTTGAACGACATCATAATTTACTCGAAAATCTTGAAAGAACATGTTAGTCATGTTTTCAAAGTATTGAAATGTCTAAACAGAAGAAACTTACACCTCAAATTAGAGAAATGCGAATTTCATCAAAAAGAAATTGATTTTCTTGAATTTGTCGTGAGACAACACGAAGTACGCATGAATTTCAAAAAGCTACGAGCAATTAAAAAATGAAAATCATCTATTAATGTTAAGAAAGTACAATTCTTTCTAGGTTTCATGAACTACAATAGAAAGTTCATCAAGAACTACTTCGTTAATGCGATATCATTAACGAATCTTACGAAAAAGAATACGTCATAAATATGAAAATTCACAGAAGAAAAATTATTTCAAAATCTTAAACTAGAATGCTTAAAGAAATCAGTATTAAAGATGTACAATTCACGATTGCCAAGTAGAATTGAAATCGACGCATCAGATTTAGTTATCGATGCATGCTTTAGTCAAGAGCATGAAGGCATGTGACATTTAGTGACATATCTCTCGAGAAAACTCTTGTTAGCCGAACAAAATTACGATGTTCACGACAAGAAACTATTCGCTATTGTAGTCTTTTTAGAGTCATGAAAAGTATACATTGAAGAGTTATTAAAACTTACGATTCTTACGAATCACAAAAATCTTGTGCACTTTATCATTATTAAACAGCTTAACAGAAGACAGATACAATAATTAGAAAAACTCGAACAATACAAGTTCAAAATACAGTATATCTTAGACAAGAATAACGGCAGAGCAGACGCATTTAGCAAAAGAAGTAATCATATAAAAACGAAGAAATCGTTTAATCACAGCATACTTAAAGTTAATAGAGACGAATCACTATTAGCAAACAAGCACGAGCTAAACGCTACATTACGAATACTTCGAGACAATACAAAAGAGTTTTCAATAGAGAAAGAAAAACTTTAGATATCTATTGACAGAATCGATGAATGTATAAGAGAACATCATGATAAATCACTGCAAGAACACTTGAGAGTGACCAAAACTCTTTAGCTTTTACGTCAGCATTGTTAGTTTCCACAGATGAGACAAGCTGTCGAGACATACATCAAACGATGCCTTAGTTGTTAACAGAACAAACATGATACACATGCGAGTTATGGCGAAATTCAATATTAGGAATCATCTAAATCGTCATGAAATGAAGTCACGATAAACTTTATTATTAAGTTGCTTAAGTCGACGAATCTAGCAACTGAAGACAAATATGATTCGATACTAATAATGATTAACAAACTTATCAAGTATTCACATATCATCGCATGCAAGAAGAAGTTCACAGCAGAACAATTAAAATACATTGTATTGAATCGACTCATACGATATCATAATATATTCAAAGAATTAACTAGTGACAGAGACAAGCTCTTCACGTCTAACTATTAAAAGACGTTGATATCAATGTTAGAAACGAGACTTAGAATGTTCACTGCCTATTACTCGATCACGAATGATTAAATAAAACGAACAAATTAGAGTCTGAAGCAGTATCTAAGACACTACGTCAACAATACTTATAGCAACTGAGTATCACTTTTATCTATAACACAATTAACACTGAATGCAAAGATTTCGAATATCACTAAAATAACTTTATTCTTCGCCAACTATAACAAAGAACTTAATCTCTTCGAGAAAGAGCAAAAGCATCTGTTAGCACAATTAGTCATCGAAAAGATAGCGACACTAAAAAGAGTACACGACAACATCTCGAGAATGCAAGAAAGATCGACCAAGTATCAAAATAAAAAACGAAAAACAACATCTCAGCTAAAAGAAAGAAATAAAGTATATTTTCTTACGAAAAATCTTAAGACAAGAAAGTTAAGCAAGAAATTAAATCATGTCAAAGTCGAATCGTTTCTCGTTAAAAAAATCAAGAAATCAATCAACTACGAACTCGACTTATCTAAGAACGCCAGAGTATTTTCAGTATTTCATATCTCATTGTTGAAATCAGCGAATTTAATCACGCCTTTACAGGACACATTTTATTTCCACTCACAGAAAGAAGAACAGTATGAGATTGAGAAAATTCTACAACAAGAAGATCAGAAATACCTTATTAAGTGAAAAGAATATTCTATCTTCGAGAACACATGAGAGTCACTCAAGAACCTGAAGAAGTGCCCTGACAAGCTACGACGTTTTTATCAGCGACAAAGTCGCTCATGAGAGTCGACAGAGCATTAGAAGATAAGAAAGCAAATAATGAAGAATCGATAATAATATCGAATAAGGTCTCGAACGCCTCTTCAGTACACTTGATCTCTTTCTCACTCTTCTTGATCTTTAAAATATTCTTCGACTTCGCATCACTCATATCTTTTAAACGACGAAGTTAGTGTTTTCTTTGTTTCGTCTTTCGCGCAATTCTTAAGCGCAACTCTGTTATTTCATCATTTAGCTTTTTAGCGTTCTGAATAGCTTTATTCATTCTTTGATAGTTAGAAGCCAAATCACACTTCCGATTCTTTCGATAACACTTCTCACACTTAAGATATTCTCTGTTTATTCGACAAGGCACGTCAAACGAAACACAGGCTCAACAAGGGCTCATGATGAGAAGGGCGTGTTTGTAGCGACGATCAGCAACGGAGTTGCGACGTTGTTCAGTGAATAACTTGACTAACATGATAAGAAAGAATGAATGATTTCGAGACGAAAATTCTCGAAGAGAAGAGATAGTGTTACGAGCCGCGTGCTAATAGGTACTATTCGTCGCGCATCGCTCTTCACAGAGAAATTAGAAAGAAAAGGTCTGCCAACAGAATCAAGATGATCAAGATGACTTGACCCTTGAACATCTTGAATTCAGAATCAAGGTGATCAAGGTAATTAATGTCTTGAACACCTTAAATATCTTGAATCTCGAATGATGAAAAGATATATAGCTTTCGAACGCGACTTTCTTATGAATCGTGTTCAACTCATTTTAAGTCTTGACTTATTGTTACGACTAACTCAGGCTGCAAACTTCTTGTTATCAAGTGATTGCCTGCATTACCTGAAGACGTCTACAGATCTCTTCAAAGCATAACCCTCTCTAATACCTTCGAAGGAAGTATTAGCGTAACACTAGATTTTAAAAGTATATTAATTTTATTAAGTAAAACAATATTGTACTTATAACAATGTTTTGACAAGAATTTAAAAACAATCTTAAGAATCAAATTATACACAATAGCAAAAATATTAACAATGTATTTGATTTTATCGAAATAGTTATTGATTTTAACAACAAATTGTACAAAAGAGTTATAAAAAAAATATAATTAATTTTATAAAAGAACAAAAATCTTCTTTAAATTGACAATAAAATATTATTAAAAATAATTTTGTTCTAATTAGAAGTATAGTAATTTAAACTATTATAAATTTGTATTTATAACATTGAATTTTATTTAACAACGCAAAAAAAAGAATTTTAGAGAAAAGCAAGATAACAGATTCTAGAAAACGTGTTATTTATATAACAAATCAAATTATATTGCAAGAAATTGTCAATTATAGAACTTAATAAATTGTTAACAAATTAATACTATATTAAGAGAGATACTTAATAGTTAAAACAATATTAAAAAGCAAATTAATACAAAAACAAATACTTTTAAGACTAAATTAAACAACAACTATTATTTAATAAAGAACTTAAATTAGTTACAAAAAGTTCTAAATAAAATACTATTAAACAAGACACTTGCATCTACGCAAAAAATTAATTAAATATTTAAGAAAACTATTAAAACAAAACAATCAAAAATGCTATATTCTTATAACTTAATTAACAACTTAAACAAAGAGTATAACTAAAAGAACTTTTATAAATGTATAGAAGACATTATAGATTATTTCGAGACTTTAATTAGCTTATTAAAGATTATAAACAAATGCAAGAAAAAGTTAGAAAATAATATTACTATAGAAAAGAATATATTTGATATAATTATAAAACGATTAGATTTTATTAAAATATATATACAACAATTTTTTATAAACAAAAAACTCGAAATATTAGCACTTAAATATAAGAATACTATTATAAAGAAAATATACAATTTATACGCAAATTTTAGTTAAATAGCTTGCTATAACAATATATATTAAATTTATTTAAAAAAAAGAATAAAATTAATTAATTTTTTAGAAAGTCAAAGTTAGCAATTTAGTATTAAAAAAAACTTAGCGCAAATAAATACTTAAAGCAAAAATTACAATACAAAAATAAAGAAAAGTTCAAATTTTTTAATAAAGAGTATATTAGAGAAATGCAATATATTAGTCTAATAGTAGCAACTAAACTTAACAATATATATAGAATATTTTATTAAATTAATTAAAATTAATAATTATCGACTTATTGCAATAATTAATTTTAATATAATAGATAATTCTATAATTAGAGCTCTTGTAAAGAGAAAAGAATATTTTACTTAAAAAAAGTTTGACACTTATAATTTAATAATTATAAATAGAAATTTATTATTTGCAAGAAATAAAAAAGTAAATAAAGAAACAAAATTACTATCGATAATTATTTAACAATATTACGAGAAACTAATCTTTAATATAATAAGAATAATTACTTATAATATTGTACTAAAAATATCTTAATTAAAATAACACAATTTAGAAGTTAATTAAAATATACAAATATTTAGATTTGCACAATATAATTACGGAATTTATAATTAATCTACGCATTAATAGCAATTAATAATAGATAAAAGATTAAATCGAAATTCGATCGCAAATAGCAAGCTTATATTTTTGCAAAAAAACAATCTAATAAAGTTTGACTTAATAGATATTGATAAAAATTAATCAAACTATTAAGTTAAAGTAAGTAAAAAAAACTACAAATCTTCTAAGAGTTCTAAACTATTTAATATAACAAGAAAATTGCTAAAATATATATTACAAATATATAATAATTAAAAGCATCTATTTTAAAAAGAGACAACAACAAAGATTTTATTTAAATATTAATTATAAAATTACAAAATTAAAATTAAATTAAATAAGCAATTTACGTTTAAATTAATATATATTTTATTTAAAAAAAAGCTCGAAACATTTTGCGAATATCTAACAAAATACAAAATATAAAATTTATTAAAAATTTTCAATTACAAATAAAATATTCGATTCTCTTTGTATTTAAAAAGAACAAAACTTTTTATTTATATATTAATTATTAAAAGCTAAACAATATTATAATTAAGAATTAATATTTATTGTTTAATATTAGCAAACTTCAAAATTAATTGTTCGAAACAAGTACTTTATTAAATTAAATTTACAAGAAATATACAATTAGATTAGAATAAAAATAGAGAAAAAATAAAAAATAACTTTTTACATACAATATAGACTTTATAAATATATAATAATATTGTTCGAATATACAAATGTCTTAATAATATATTAGAAAATAATTAATAATATATTAAAATAATATTTGAATCAATTTATTATAGTATACTTGAACAATATACTAATTTATTTAATTTTTTTAGAGAAATATATAAGATATATTTCTTAAATGTTAAAATATCTTAGCAAAAAAAACTTATATTTTAAATTAAAAAAATGCAAATTTTATTAAAAAGAAGTTAACTTTCTAGATTTTGTTATTAAACGATATAAAATTCGAATAAATTTAAAGAAATTGCAAATTGTAAAAAAATATTAATTAATTATTAATATTAAGAAGATACAAGTCTTTATAAATTTTATTAACTATAGATTGATCGCAAGAAACCGAAAATATTACGTAAGAACGTCAAGATTTGATTTCTCGATTTTTTTTTTAAAATCGAATTGCTTAAAATAGTAATTTTTCGACTAAGCTAAACTTATTATAGTAATAAGCTAGCTTCTTTAAGCGATTGAATTTTATTCGATTTTTTAACAATTCGATTCGATTTCAAAGTTGAGATCAAATATCGAATCGACAATTAGTCTAATTAACTATAACAAGAAATTTATTAAAAATTTATTAATTATTGCAAGATTATTAATTAATTTCACAAAAAAAAATATATTATAATTATAAAAATTAGAGCAAGAAAAATTATTTCAAAAACTTAAGTTAAAATGTTTGAAAAACTTAGTATTAAAAATATACAATATATAATTTACAATTGTTAATATATATTAAAATCGATATATTAGATTTAGTTATAAATATATATTAGACTGGTCGCGTCGAGTTGGGTCATCGAGTTCGAGCTAGATTCCTAGCTCGCCAAGACCCAATTTGGGTCAGAAATCTTGGCCCAAGTATTTGGGTCGAGTCAAAGGATAAATATAAAGTACTTAGCGTATAACCTGGCCCAGCTCGCCAAGACTCGAAAAATTTAGATTATTTTTAAAAAAGTGCATTAATCAACTTAATTAAATTGATTAATTTAATTAATTTGTTTATAATATTATATAGTAATGCATTTAGATAATGCATTTGTACGTTATTTGTGCGTTATTATTTTTAAACTATTTTTAGTAATTCAAATAATGCGAATTTTTTTAAAAATAGAAAATCTTGGCATTTTGACGTCATTTTCGATTGCTTGGCGAGTCGATCGAGTCGAGTTAAGAAATTGTTGACCCAAGTCGATTCCAAGTCGAGTCAAGAGATTGATATCGAGTATTTGGGTCGGGCTAGAATGTTGGTATCGAAACCTGACCCGACGATCAGTCTAATATATATCTTAATTAAAAATACAAAAATATATAATATTTAATAATATACTTTTTAAGAAAACTTTTGTTAATTAAATAGAATTACAATATTTATAATAAAAAACTACTTGCTATAATAGTTTTTCTAAAGTTATAAAGAATATATATAAAAGAATTATTAGAATTTACAATTTTTATTAACTATAAGAATCTTTTGCACTTTATTACTATTAAATAGCTTAACAAAAAACAAATATAATAATTAGAATAATTAGAATAATTAGAATAATATAAATTTATAATATAATATATTTTAGAGAAAAATAATAATAGAGCAAATGCACTTAAAAAAAGAAGTAATTATATAAAAATAAAAAAAATATTTAATTATAATATATTTAAGATTAACAAAAACAAATTATTATTGGCAAACAAATATAAGTTAAATATTATTTTACAAATATTCGAAGATAATACAAAGAAATTTTTAATAAAAAAAGAAAAACTTTAAATACTTATTAATAAAATCCACAAATATATAAAGAAATATTATAATAAATTATTATAAAAGTACTCGAAAATAATTAAATTTTTTTTACTTTTATATTAGTATTATTAGTTTCTATAAATAAAATAAGTTATTAAGATATATATCAAATAATATCTTAGTTATTAGCAAAACAAATATAATATATATGCAAATTATAATAATATTTAATATTAGAAACTATTTAAATTGTTATAAGATAAAATTATAATAAATTTTATTATTAAGTTATTTAAGTTAACAAATCTAGCAATTGAAGATAATTATAATTTAATACTAATTATAATTAATAAATTAATTAAATACTTATATATTATTATATACAAAGAAAAGTTTATAGCAAAACAATTAAAATATATTGTATTAAATTAACTTATATAATATTATAATATATTTAAAGAATTAATTAGTAATAGAGACAAGCTCTTTATATCTAACTAGATTGATCGTCGATTCAATATTCGATCTCAACTTTGAAATTAAATCAAATTATCAAAAAATTAAATAGAATCGAATCGCTTAAAGAAGCTAGCTTATTACTATAATAAGTTTAGCTTAATCGAAAAGTTACTATTTTAAGCAATTCGATTTTAAAAAAAAATCGAGAAATCGAATCTTAACGCTCCCACGTGATATTTTTAGTTTCTCGCGATTAGTCTACAAACAAATTAGAGTCTTAAACAATATTTATAATATTATATTAATAATACTTATAGCAATTAAATATTACTTTTATCTATAATATAACTAATATTTAATGCAAAGATTTTAAATATTATTAAGATAACTCTATTCTTTGTTAACTATAACAAGAAACTTAAATTTTTTTAAAAAAAAGCAAAAATATTTGTTAACTTAATTAGTTATTAAAAGAGTAACAACTCTTAAAAAGATATACAATAATATCTCTAAAATATAAAAAAGATTAATTAAATATTAAAACGAAAAACAAAAAACAGAATCTTAATTAAAGAAAAAAATAAAATATATTTTTTTAGAAAAAAATTTAAGATAAGAAAGTTAAGCAAGAAATTAAATTATATTAAAATCAAATTGTTTTCTATTAAAAAAACAAAAAAATTAGTTAATTACAAACTTAACTTATTTAAGAGTATTAAAATATTTCTAATATTTTATATTTTATTGTTAAAATTAACAAATTTAATTATTTTTTTATAAAATATATTTTATTTTTATTTACAAAAAAAAGAAGAATACAAGATCGAAAAAAAATTAAAGCTAAAAAATTAAAAGTTTCTTATTAAGTAAAAAGAATATTTTATATAAAAAAATATATAAGAATTATTTAAGAATCTTTAACAATACAAAAATTTAATAAAAAAGTTTTAGACAAAGAAATACTTTTTTAAAAATTAAAAAACAACTTATAAAATAAATTATTAATAAAAAAAGTAGCAATTACTTTTTAATTTAATTAAAAACTATTTAAATTCTTTAAGATATTTAATTTATTTAGACTTTGTATTTTGCGACAAATAGATTAATCGTTGGGCCAAACTATGATATCACCCCTTTGATTCGACCTGGCGCCAAGATTGGGTCGCGACGATTTTTTGAAATCGAATCGCTCAAATTAGTTTAGCGCGCTTCGCGCTAAACTACTTATAGTAATCGACTAAACTACTTTGAGCGATTCGATTCCTCGAATTTTTTTTGACTCGAGTCTTGGCATTTGCACGTGACATTTCTAGGTCAACGCGACCAGTCTAGCGACAAAGTATTTTGCTATTATATTTCTTTAAAAATTTCTTTTGTTTATGCAATCTCTTTATACGCATATATTGCTTATAAAGCTTTTAATAAGTTTTATTAGTACAAACAACTATTAATTGTATTTTTTTTCTAATATATTCTTTTATTGCTTTAAAAATTACTATTTAATATTAAAGAAATTATAACAATTGTATTTAATTGACAATCTTATATATTTAGTATAATAACTAAACTTCTTTTCTACTTTGTAAAGAAAGATGTAACAAATATAACAAAAATATTAAAGTATAATAATATTTGTTTAAATTGATCTTTAATAAAATTTGTATTGTTGTTTAAATTTTTTTAAATTATTAAATATAATAGTAAAAAGGACAAATTAGAATATTTTCGAAACAATTTTTTTAAAGAAGAGAGATAATATTATAAGTTGCATACTTAGTATTATTAATTACAATATATAGTTCTTTACAATATACAAAACGCAATTTGTTAAGAAAATATTATATAATTGAATTAATAAATTAATAAAATTAGAAATCTTAATTTACTAAGACTATTAATTTAGAAAATTAGTAAATCGAGAGAATTAAAAATATTAATTTAATAATTTAATTAATTTATTATATATATAATTATTAAATGCGACTCTCTTATAAATTGTGTTTAATTTATCTTAAATCTTAACTTATTGTTACAATTATTAAAGTTGCGAATTTTTATTATTAAGTAATTGCTTATATTGTCTAAAGACATCTACAAATCTCTTTAATAATATAATTCTCTTTAATATCTTTGTAAGAAGTATTAGCCTAACAATATACAACTATTGTTTCTACAATTGCTCTTGTTGTTATTTTAAGTTAATATTTTGTTAATAATTCTTAGCATTTATATATTAAATCGATAAAGTATAAAATATTCGAATTCGATTTAAATTAATTTTTTTTAAATATCTTTATTATATAATGCAATTTAATAAGAAGAAGATTTAATTGCTTATTAAATATTTTGCAATTAATATAATTAAGTAAAGCAATCGAATTGGATTACTTTTCGAACTTGTTTTCTATTTTCTATTTTACAAGCTATTGTATTCTTGTATTACAAGTTACGTACTTAGTATTACTAATTACAACGCATAGCTCTTTACAATATATAGAGCACAGTCTATCAAGAAAATATTATGTAACTAAATTAGCAAATTAGTAAAATTAGAGATCTTGATTTAGAAGATTATTATTTAGAAGATTAATAAATTAAGAAGATTAAAGATATTAATTTAGCAATTTAGCTAATTTATTATATATATAATTATTGAACGCAACTTTTTTTATAGATTGTGTTCAACTTATCTTAAGTTTTAACTTATTGTTATAACTACTAAGTTGCAATTTCTTGTTATTAAGTAATTGCTTGCATTGTCTAAAGACGTCTACAAATCTCTTTAATAGCATAATTCTCTCTAATATCTTCGTAGAAAGTATTAGTATAATATCTTGTTAATTATTTAAATTGTTAAATAGATTTAAATAATCTTTTTTTTATCTCTTTTGCGTTCTTAATAAATTTTTTAAATATCTCGAAAATCGATACAACAACATTTTACGCTAATATTCAATACTTATATATTTATGTATTAGAAGATACGTCAAAGTAATAAAACAAATAGAAAAGATAAGAGATAGAAGTATTATATAAAGTTTATCGATAGATTTTTTAAAGATTCTGCAAATTTGGTATAAAACAAAAATTCTATTATTCTAAATACAAAAAAACTTATAACATAATTTAACTAGTTATTATATATTCGAACAATTTAATTAAATTAGTATATAATTTTTGTAAAAACAAAATAAGCAATATTACAATATTGCAAAAGTCTAAATAACTAGATTTAAATTTATTAATCTTATATAATATTATCTTTTCTAAGTTATATAAATAAACAACAAATTTATTTTAATAAGTAAATATTTAAAGTTCGCGTTATTGTTAAAAACTTCTTCAATTTAATTTAGAATCTATAAATATTTAATATTTTAAAAATTTAAATAAAATTTGATTTACAATTAATTGAAAATCTCTATTTAATAATTGTTCTTTTTATTAATTGTTATATATATTTAAGAGATAATTAGATAGAATTTTGCTTTGCAATGCAATCTTCTAGTCTTGCAAAATATTTGCAAGTCGACAAGATTTTTAACAATTTCAAAAACTCTATATTATAAAATTACTAGATTTTTTTCTTGATATTTATATATACATCTAGCTTCAATTAAGTCGATTAGTATTAATTTTCAATAATTGTTGTTCTAAATTTTGTTGTTGTTATTTAATTATTAAAAAATTAAAAAGAATTTTTAAATTAAATTTTCAAAGATATTTTTTTAATCTTTTTCTTCTCTTTAATAATTTCTTACTATTATTGTATTAAATTCTCGTAATTATACAATTATATATATTTCTTTTATAAGTAAAACATTTCTGCTTTTTCGACAAAATATTATAATAGTATATAATATTGTTAATAAAACACTTGCTAATCTAAAAAAATTTAATAATTTCGAGAATTTTTTATAAATAATATTAACGCAAATACGATTAAATATTAATTTACTATGTTGTTTATTAAGAAATAAAATTTTAAATTATCGATAATATAAATATAATTTACAATTGTTCTTATTACAATTAATGCAATATATTTCTTTAATAATTATTTAATATTTTCGAAGAAAACAATATTTTATATAGAAGTTTAATAATTATATATTTTGTTGATGCTTTCTTTTTCAAATAAAGTTGGCAAAAATTAAAAAAAGAAAATTTGCTATAATACAAATTCTTTTTTTAAATATAGATATATTTTTTATATTTTTTTCGCAACAATATCTTCTTTTTGCAATAGAGATCTTTAATAATCGATCGAATAAACTCTCTTTTTAAATTTAATTTATTTTATTCTAATTAATTAATATATTTACAATCTAATTGCGAAAGTAAATTTAATAATTAATCTTTGTAATTATTAGAGAAGTATTTCGATATCGCTTGTTATATTTAGTAAATTATTGTATTGCAATATTTTTTTAAAAAATCTATTTTTTTTTAAGTTTATAAAAGATAGAAATTGATTAAGTTTAATAATACTTTATTTATATATTGTCGATGTAAGTAATCTTGTTATTGTATTTTCTATTAGATTCTTCTAAATATTTCTAATATATATTTTTTATTATATTAAGATTTTTTTTAAGTATATTTTTTATCTTTTTAAATAACAATTGTTGTTTCGATAAGTTTTTTATAAATTGCATTTAATCTTTAAAGTAGATTGGTCGCGCTAATCCAGAAATCTCACGTGCAAATGCCAAGACCTAGGTCAAAAAAAATTCGAGTAATCGAATCGCTCAAAGTAGTTTAGTCGATTACTATAAGTAGTTTAGCGCGAAGCGCGCTAAACTAATTTGAGTGATTCGATTTCAAAAAATTGTCGCGACCCGGTCTTGGCGTCGGGTCGAGCCAGAGGGGTGATATTATAATCTGGCCCAACGATTAGTCTACTTTAAAGTAATTGCTTAATATTTATTATAAAATATTTAAGTTAATATTGTTTGCAATATTTATATATATTTATTTAAATTTCTTGAAATTTTTTTTATTGCAAATAAACTTTTAAAAACTTTTTTGCAAGTCTTTTCTTTATAAATCTTACAAATTTTAATAATATTAATTGATAAACGAATTCTAATAATATAGATTTATCTTTAGATAAAATAAAAAATAAAGCAATTAATAAATACTTTTTGTCTATAAAAAATGCATTTAATTTAATTCTATTATTGTTTAAAACATTTCTTATTTCGAAATTATTATTAGAAGAAGAATTTGTTTCTATTATAAGCTTAAAAACTTCTAATATCTTTACATTATTTTCCAATTTAAGTTTTATTATATTCGAGCTATTATTATTTATAGACTAATCGCGAAAACCCGAATTTATTACGTAACTCGATTCTATAACGTTAAATTCGAATTCTTAACAATTAAGCGAAAGAATTCGTTCTAAGCAAGTTAATCAAGTAACTTAATTTATCAATTTTATCAATTTAGTTTTACGCTAAAAATTCGAATTAATCTAACTTTTGAAATCGAAACTCGATCTAACAATTAATCTAATTATTTAAATTATCTTAATTTTCAAAGTTTTTATTATTAAAAAATATAAATAAGTATTTCGATTTATCGATTATATATTGATTAAATTTGTCTCTTTTCTTTTTGTATTTTATATTGTTCTTAATATTTTTTCTTTTATAAAAAGTAGTGTAATCGTTAGGTCGAATCGAACACTTTTTTCTTAATTCGATCTATTCTCTTGAGTCTCGTAGAATTGGGTTAGGGTCAAGACGCGAACTCGATCTTAAGATTAGATTTCGTCGAGTTAATGTTAAGAACTTAAGCTAACTTTGTCGCGTTAGCATTCGTCTATCTTATTTTATCTTATCTATGCGCTAACTCGATTAAGCTAGCGAGGAGTTAGCGCTAATCGTATATAATTAGCGCGTCACGTGACGTTACGTAATTGAGCAAGTTGAATTGAACGCTCAACGCGCTTTATGCGCTCGATTCACTTGATTGAGCTAGAACTTTTGTTCGATTCTAGAGTTAAAATCGAGTGAGTCAACTCGTTTGAAATGAAACTTAACTCGTCGATTACGCTAATAAAAAGCTCTTTTAATTTTTTGTCTTTTAATAAACTACAAATATAAATATCTAGACTAATTGTTAATTCGATTTTCGATTTCAACTTTTGAAATCGACTTGAATCGACAATTCAACTTTAGAAATTAAATCGAAAATTGATTTAATTTTAATTATTTTGAAATTGACTCAAATTAAATTAAGTCGATTTTTGATTTCAAAATTTAAAATTAAATCGAATTATCAAGAAATCGAAAATTACATTATTATATCAAGAATTACTATTTTTAGACTTATATTATTATAACTTTGAAATTTTGACTAAAGTATAGTTTAATATACTTCGAGATTACAATTAGACTTGTTTATATTATTATATAATAATCTACTCGAATTAATTGTTGCTTGCATTACTATTTTGTATCATTTTTCTATTTTAAAGAGATTCTTTTAATATTTTCGAATTTATAACTATACTTTATTCTATAATAATTTGTCTAATTTAATTGTTACTTACATTGTTATTTTGCATTACTTTTTTATTTCGAAGAGATTCTCTATACATTTTTAAAGATATTTTTTTATTATTTTTGTTTGCAATATATTTAATTTTTTAAAAGCTTTAAATCAATTACTATTTTCAATTAAAGATAATTTTCGCAAATCTATTTTGCGCAATTCGTTATTTAGTAATTTATGTTCTAATTAATTCTCAAGTCAATTTAATTAAAATTTTCTCAATTTTACTTTCGACAATAAAAAAAGAATTCTTTACGAAGCATTAAACAAAATTAAAGACAATTTTTTGTTACTTATATTAAGAGAGAAAAATAAATATGTCGAATAAAGTTCAAATACTAATATTTAATTTTAAGAATAATAATTACAAATTGCGATTAACAAGAGTATTTTGAACAAAACTTAATTAAGACTTGTTAATTTATATTAAGCAAAAAAGATTAATATAGAAGCACAATCTAAATTTCAAAATAAATTTGTTTAAGTAACTTCGATTGTAGAGAGTTTTTCTAAGATTATTTGCAAAAGTTGTTATAAACTTTTGAATTATTTTATTATTTACAATTATTTAAACACAACAAATATAAAAAAACATCTTCAATCTACTTTTTACTTAAAACGAAAAAGATCTAAATTGCAAATTACAATCAATTTAGTCTTTAATTGCGTAAATTACAATTAATAATGCAAATAAATAATGCAAAACTAATATATTATTAGAAGAAAAATTATATCGATCTATTGTTTTTCTTTGTTTAAGATAATTGAGAAAATTAACTATGTAAGACTTTTGTTAATTTAAATTTACTCTTTCGAATTATTGATAATTTTTACTTTTGAAAGCTATTAAAAATGCTTCGATTAAAGCTAGTACTTCTAGATTGCACAAAATTATTAAAAATAAATTTTTCGAATTTCGATCAAATTTGTAAAAAAATTAAGATAGATTTTAAAGATGCTTAGTGTATCTTTATTGCTTTAAATATATAATCTAGTTCTTAAAAAGTTGTTTATTTAGAAGTGTTAATATTTTGAGTTGACATTGCATTTTAATTTCGCAAATATTTTATTAAATTTACTTCTCTTAATATTAAGCATATAAATTGTTAATTAATGTTAAAGATTATAAAGATCTTGAAGTTTTTTAAGATTAAAGACAAATTTCTTGATATTATTACTAATAATGCGAGCAATAATAGCACTCTAAAAGATAAACTCGAAAAAGCTCTAAATTGAAAAGAATTTTAATAAAACAAAGAACAAAACTTTATTTCTTATTTAACTTATATTATTAATTTAATAACTTAAGATTTTATTGCGATTTTAAAATTAAAGCAATAATTAACAATATTGTTATACAATTGAAAAATACACAAATTTAAGATACTGCAAAAAGTACAAACTTATCTATTGTAATTAAAAGGTTTTTTTTTCTTAATAATGCAAAGAGATAATGTATTTGCTAAATTTTTTCTAGATTTGCGCTCTTATAATTGTAATTGATAACTTAACTTAACGTTTGCTTTGCTTTAAAGTCTTTTAAAAATAAATCGAAAAAAAATTACAAAAACTAGTACAAAATATTTGTATTTATTAAAACTCTATTTATTTAATGCTTTGTTATATATATTAATTACGCAATTTTATTAATCTTTAAATAAAGAAATATTCTTAAAATTAAAAAATATAGCAAATTAAACTAGACAAAAACAAGTAACAATTAATTTTACTTGTTAACAGTATATTGATTTTTTTATACAAATATAGTCTTATAATTTTACGAACAACTAATATAAGCATTTATTTAAAATTTTGAGTATTTGATGCAATATTTAATTATTTCGAACATCTAGAGAAAACAATTGAAATTAATATTTGTTCTTTGACAAAAATTGTAACAAAAGCTTGCAAAATATTATTCGAAAACAAAAGAACTTAATAGCACATTACATAATCTTGTTAATATTTTAAATTCTATATAGAAATTAAGTTTTTATAAGATATAAAATAAGAAAAATAATAATAATACTATTAATTATAAAACAAAATACAAGATTAAATTTAAAATCTATTTTCGATATTATTATAATTTAATTGCTAGTTTAAGAGCAAAAGCACAAAGAACAAATATTAATAAAAAGATAATACAATATAATAATATATATAATCTTTTGCTAATACTTTTGTAGTTTATTGCAACTATTGCAAGATTCTTATTTCAATAATTTTAATATTTTTGTTTTACTTAAAATAAAGACAATTAATATCTTCGAACTAATATTATAAAGAATAAATATTTAATTTAAGAATATTAAAGAAATAATGTTTCGAACTTTCTTAAGCTAACGCATATAACTTGAGATAGACTTTTATGCTTAATATTATCGATAAATATTAAACAAATTTTTTATCTTATTTGAAGAATATATTAATAAAATCGATCTTAAATAAGTTTGTAAATAATCGAACAAATTATAATAATTAAGTACTATAATCGTACTATAGATTTAGACTTAAAGAAAACTATTGTTAAATTATAAAATATATATCGCAAAAAAAAGAATAATAATCAAACAATAAATAGAAAAAAGAATTTTTTTCGAATAAAGTTCGAAATTGTTTTAAATTAAAATCATTAATAAATGTGTTATATTATTGAAGATATTGCATTTAAAATTACAATATAAATAAACAAGTTTTATTAATAATAATGCAAAAAGATAATGCATTTAATAACTTTAATTGCTAGAATTTTTTTATTAATAATTAAATTTCGAAGATTTGACTTACAACTAGCACAAAGAACATATTATGATTGTTCGAGAAAAAAATATAGAATTACTTTAGAATTTTTATTATTAGAAAAGATTGATTTGTTTTATTAAACGCTTAATAAATTGATAATTCTTAAGCTAAATTGTTATGTATCTAACGTAAATTGTCGCAAAATTCGAATCTATATAGAGTAAAATATTAATTAAATTTTGTAATTACAATAATAATATAACAAGATAATATACTTACTAAAAAAGAAAACGCATATAAATGCTTTTACAACTTCTTAAAATATATATAAAATCAAATTCTAAATACGATATTTGTTCTCTTTACAATTGTAATTTTGAATCTTGTTATATAATATTTCGCAAATTAGATGTTAAAATAAGTGTTTAAAAATAAGAAAGTCGATCGATTTTTTATATTTTTTAATCTTTTGAAGTGCGACAATTTTAGACTTTTATTTTCGTTTTCTCTATCGCAAAACATTAGTATACTAGTTGAAAATATATTATTTATTTGTATTATTTTGTTTACGTTAATATTACAAATACTTTTTTTTAATACTTTTGTCTTCGATACTTTTGTTTTTACTATTGTTTATTTTGTCTTATTTAGATTAATTACGAGAAATTATTTTATTGCGAGAGAGCTTCGAAGCGAACTTTCGAATTAGCAAATTGAGCTTGCCAATTATAAACAAGATGTATTATATTATTTGCATACATTATTTATTTGCTTTGTGCAAGTTATCGAAGATAATAATATTAATTAAAATAAATTGATATGTACATAAGAAGTTATAGAGAAAAGCGAGATAATTTTTAGAACTTTTATCGATAGAGACGCGTTAAATATCGCGCTAAAAATCGCATAAAAACAAAAGCTTAAATTAATAATTAACAACAAAATTACATAAAATAAACAATAAAGAAATTAATATAAATAAACTTGTATTATTTATCGATAAAATCAAATAAATATTAATATAAAGAAATAATAATTATATTAAGTAAAAAGTTTAAAGTAAATAAAAGTAGAACTAAGAAATAATTCTAACTCTAACGCATATGATTCTTGCTTTAATTTGTAAAATTATCTCTCGATATTCTATTTATAATCTTATTAATCTTTGAAACTCTTCTATATTCTAAATCTTATAATTCTTTATTGAATATTAAGATATACTTATAATTTAATATACAATTGTATTATCTATATGCATTACTAGTAAACTAAGCTAAGAAATTGTACAAACAATAAAATTATTATTAATTAATTTAAAAAGCATTGCAAGTTGCAATTGTACGCAAAAATAAAATAATAATAAAAAGAAGTTATATTAAAAATAAAGTAACAATTGCAAGATTATCTCGATTTGTGTTAAAAAGTTGCGTAAAACGTCTATTTAAATAATAGTTTCTTAGTTGAATTGTAAAGTTATAAAGAATAATATTAGAAATAAGATTAACAAGCATCGAATTAATTAAGATATTTATAATAATGCATTTAAATAATGCAATAAAATATATAATACTAATAGCTTAATAGCACAATGCTTTGAAAATCAACTTAGACGAAAAACAAAAAAGAAATTTGCGATTAAAAAAATAAAGCAACTTAGAGTTACTTAAAAAGCGCAAACAATACGTAAGAATACAAATATAATAATAACGTCTTTCTCTTAAAATATATGCATTATTTAAATGTATTATTTGTTTTCTATACTTAAGTTAATTAATATTGCAATTAAGTATTGACGATAAATTTAATATTAATAGAAGCTTTTCGACATTTATAAAATTAATTGTAAAAATTATTTAACAACGAGTTATTTACTATAATAATTTAAATAACTTGAAGAGAACTAATAACGTTAATTCTTTTAATTTGTATAGCAACTTTGTTAAGAAATTCGCATTATCATTATCAAAAAATGCGAAAAAGAGAAAAATTTCTAATTCTATTAATGTCAAGATAGAGAATTCTAACAATATTGTTAAAAAGAATAATAATAATTAAGAAATTTAATATACAATTTAAGAAAATGCTAAAATGTTAAGTTATAACTACTATAAAGTTACTAATATTAATAATAATAGCAAAAAAAAGAATGCAAACAATAAATATTAAGATTGCAATAACAAAAATAATAACAAAATCGAAAGCAACTTAAATTAAATTATTTAAAATAATAGTACAACAAACAAGATTATTGAAATTATGAACTAATAACATTATATACTTAGTTTAGAGAGCTTACTATTATAAATTAATATTATAATGCATTATTATATTGCATTATTATATTGCATTAATATATTACTTTATTAAGTTTAAAATGTACAACTAAGATTTTAAACAAATTAGTTATAATTTATAATAAAACTAATGTCTTAACAATTCGAATCAATTTTTCGAATAATATATTTAATTTTTTGAGAATTATACTATTGCTTTAGAGTTATTAGTTCTCTATATATTTTTAAATAAAATATGCTCAAATATCAAAGTTTTAATAGCTTAATAATAGAGTGTTTCAATTTTTAATAACAATAACACAACATTTATAATAACTTTATCAAGAGCATTATTGTGCTCTTATTAATTTTATTGTAGATATTGTGTTATTGTTATTGCAAGTTAAAAGATCAAAATTTTAAATTCTTCTTAAAATATATATATATATTTTTTTTTACAATCTTTAACAAGATTATATAAAACGAGATTGTCGAACTCTTTAGCTAAAAAAGTTAAGTTAATAATTTGACTTTAACTATTTAGATAACTCGAATGCATTATTATAATGCATTACTAAATAATCTTATATCGAAAAATTATAAAATAAAACATAATTTTCTATTATTTATTTTAGAATTTCTTTATACTAATATTAAGTCTTGACAATTTAATTCGATTTTCCGATTCGATTTTCGATTTCAAGTTTAAAATTAAATCAAATTGTCGATTTCAACTTTAAGAATTAAATTTTCAAAACTTTCGATTTGATTCGAATTGAATCGAACTCGATTTCCTAAATCGACGCAATTAGTCTATAAATATTTATCTATTAATAACTTGTATCTAGTTGTTGTTTTGTATTGTATAATTTAATTTGTATAAAATTTTAATATCTACTTTTCTTTTAATTATTAAATTTTTTATTTGTTTACTAATATTGATATATTTACAATTTATTGCTTTCTCGAATTTCTTTTTAATCTTGTTTTAGAATTGATGTATAATCTTAATATTATATTTTGTAAATCTAACTATATATATATTAATAGAAATAATATTGTTTTTTTTGTAAAATATATATTATAATTGAACTTTTAATTTAATTATTAATCTTTTTTTTACTTTCAAAAGATAATAGAAGTTGTTAACAAAGAAGCAATAATTTTTTTAGAAATATAATATTAATTAATAATTTTTTAAGCATTAAAATCGAGATTAATATTGCTCTTTGTATTTATTTTTTCTTTTTGCAATTTATATATATTTGTTGTTTTTTGCATTTTATTGATGTATTTCTTCTTTTTCGTAAACAATCTTTGAAATAACTCTAATGTGAATTGCGTTATCTTCTTTTATTTTCGAGATAATTATTATATATTTTTCGAAGATTGCAAGAATTGCAATATTACATTAATACTTTCGCAAAAGATATTAGTAAAAACTATACTATTAAAGAGATTTGTAAACATCTTTAGATAATATAAGCAATTACTTAATAACAAGAGAGTACAACTTAATAATTGTAACAATAAGTTAAGACTTAAGATAAATTAAATATAATTTATAAAAGAGTCGCGTTTAATAATTATATATATAATAAATTAGCTAGATCGCTAAATTAGTATCTTTAATTTTCTCGATTTATTAATTCTCTAAATTAGAGTAATCTTCGGGTCGGATTTTTGGTCAAAATTCGAGCTCAATCTAATTCTTATTTAATTAATAGCGTCGTTAGTACTAGTTTAAATCGGGTAATTCTTTTTTTGTATCAAGACTTCTACTATAATCTACAAGAGAAAAAATTAACTACTCGATTTGAACTAGTGTTGATAGCGCTAAATAAATATTTAGTTTTTCGACTTTTTCTATTTTTAGTAATTGGGCTTGTTCGAGGGTTACTCTACTCTAAATTAATAGTCTTAGTAAATTAAGATTTTTAATTCTATTAATTTAATAATTTAATTATATAATATTGGTTAGCGAGAGAACTATCTGTACGTAATGCTAACTACGAACCTATTAATATTGCAATATTCGACAAAGTCAAATATTCTTAGCATCGACAAACAAGACGTTCGCAAACGCTTAATGCAATTATTACAACAAATCGATCGATCAAATTGCGAAGACAACAACAACATCAATTATTACTATTATTATTATCTCGAATCTTTTACGTATAGTAAGATACGTATAATCGAGAACACGCAAAATTATCTATAATTATTATTATTTATTTCTTGTACGCGTCAATTGTTGTTACAATAATTGTTATATTACGACTACGAAAAATGTGTTTTAAAATATCGCAAGAAAGTCTCGAAACGCTATACGTATAAATTTAGAAAAGCTAGAAAAGAATTATACACACGTATATTACATAGATAGAAGGTCGAAAGATTTCTATCGCATATAAATTGATTGCGTTAAGATTATATATTTTGATTAATTGTAATTGTCTTTTGTCTTAACTATATATACGCTTAATTGCGCATTCGAAGCTAAACAATAAAAGATATTGTTTACTTTAATAGACAACAACAAAAATATTTAATTTTGTTAAAAGCAATATTTTTGTTACGTTTCGAACTAAAAGTTTTTTGTATATAAGTATACAAAAAAGAGTTAACATTAAATTTAAGTATTAAGATTATATAAACACAAATACGAGTACTATGTATCAAGAAACGATCTTTATATAATCGCAATTTACAAAGAAAACTTATACGTAAGTTCTTAAAGCTCTTGTTTTTGATATACACAAATTTAAGAATTTGAGATTTTCGAATAATATACGAGATTTTCTTTTGTAAATTATAAATCAACACAATCTTTACAAATTTTATAAAGAATTTCTTTGTATTATAGATATTATAATAGTAATATAAAATATTGAAGCAACGTAACTTGAATTTGAAAATCTGATCGCGCAATACATATAAAACTTATATAGACTTTCAAGAGTATTAAATCGAGTATAAATTATAAAAAAAAAAGATTATATAATATTTTTTTGATAAATTGTGCTTTGCAAATTGTAAAAAGTTATACATTATAATTAATAGTACTAAGTACGCAACTTGTAATACTATCTTTTTTTTTCAAGATTTTTGTTTTAAAAATATCTTGATTTGTTCTTTTTATTTATAATATTTAATAATTCAAAAAAGTTTAAACAACAATACAGATTTTATCGAAAATTGCTTCGAACAAACGTTATAATATCTTAATATTTTTGTTATATTTGTTGTAATTTTCTTTGCAAAATTAAAAAGAAATTTAGTTATTATATTAAGTATGTAAGATTGTCGTTTAAATACAACTATTGTAATCTCTTTAATATTAAATAAAAATTCTTAAAACAACAAAAAAATATATTTAAAAAAAAATTGTTTGTATTAATAAACTTTATTAAGAACTTTGTAAACAATATATATATATAAAGAGATTACACAAATAAAAGAAATTTCTAAAGAAATATAATTGCAAATTACTTTGTCGCAAAATATAAAATTTAAATAAATTAAATATTTTAAAGAACTTAAATAATTTTGAATTAAATTAGAAAATAATTGTTGTTTTCTTTACTAATAATTTGTTTTATAATTTGTTTTTTAATTTTTAGAAAAATATTTCTTTGCTTAAAACTCTTTTATTAAATTCTTATATTGTCGAAGATTCTTAAATAATTTCTATATATTTTTTAATATAAAGTATTCTTTTTACTTAATAAGAAACTTTTAATAAACTTGTTTTAATATTTTTTCAATTTTGTACTTTTCTTCTTTTTGTAAATAAAAATATAATATATTTTATAAAAATATAATTAAATTTGTTAACTTTAACAATAAAATATTAAATATTAAAAATATTTTAACTTTTTTAAGTAAATCGAATTTGTAATTAATTGATTTCTTAATTTTCTTAATAAAAAACAATTTAATTTTAATATTATCTAATTTTTTGCTTAACTTTCTTGTCTTAAATTTTTTTATGAAAAAAATATATTTTATTTCTTTTCTTTAATTAAGATATTGTTTTTTGTTTTTTGTTTTAATACTTAATCGATCTTTCTTGTATTTTAAAGATATTGTTATATTATTTTTTAAAAAATTGCTATTCTTTCGATAACTAATTAAGTTAATAAATACTTTTGCTTTTTCTTAAAGAGATTAAGTTTTTTATTATAATTAACAAAGAATAAAGTTATTTTAATAATATTCGAAATCTTTGCATTAAGTACTAATTGTATTATAGATAAAAATAACATTTAAATAATATAAGTATTAAAACAAATTACTACTATTTGAAAAGTTTGCAAAAATCGATATTATACTATTTTATTATACGAGAAGAAACGAGAGAGAAGATCTTATTAACAATAACGCTCACAATTTATCTTAACTATTAGAGTCAAATAAATGTAATCGACGAGATGTTAACAAGTAATTAAGACATACTTAGTGTGTCTTAACGCGAATTAATACAAATTGCGACAAACATAAAAACAAAAGTAATAAATATCAACAAACTCTATAAATCTAAGAAGAGAAATGCGTTCAAAACAATCTCGATAACAACATTAATAAAATAATGTTTTTTAATCAAGAAATTGACGCGACGTCTTAGCGAAACTCTTGCGAAGAACAAGCAAATTAATTTAATCTTAATATTAAAAAAACTAAAAAAAACAATTAATCGAATAAAAAGAGTCGAAAAGATAGAAAAAGACATGCAATCAACAAATACATAAGCGACAATAACAAAAAACTTATTATTGACAAAGCAAATAAATAATTGAAGAAGCGTCGAATAAACACTTTTAATGCGACAATTAACTAGTAGTGTGATCGTTGAATCGAGTCGAACACTTTTTTCTCAACCCAACCCACCCTCTTGGGCCCCGTAGGGTTGGGCCAGGGTTAAGGCGCGAACCCGACCCTAGGGTCGGGTTTCGTCGGGCCAATGCCAAGAACCCAAGCTAACTTCGTCGCGTTAGCATTCGCTTATCTTATCTTATCTTATCTATGCGCTAACCCGATTGGGCTAGCGCAAGGGTCTACGCTAACTACATATGGTTAGCGTAGACCCTTGCGCTAGCCCAATCGGGTTAGCGCGTCACGTGACGTCACCTGATCGGGTGGGTCGGGTTGGACACTTGGCGCGCATTCTTCGCCCGCCCCACCCTGTTGGGCTAGGAAATTTGCCTGACCCCAGGGTTAGGGTTGGGCGGGTCAACCCGACCCGACGGTCACACTATTAACTAGAAAGACAAAGTTAATAACGTAAATTAAAGAGAAACAAGAGATAAAAAGAATTTACAAGATAAGCGTTGCAAAAATAATAACATTAATGCGCAATTTTAATATCGTCGAAACATTAATAACGCGAAAAAAATATATAAAAGATAAGACACTTTAAGAAAATAATTGTCTTTCGAATAAGCAACAAGAGTAGCAAGACAATATTAAAATTTAACAATTTTTAAATTAAAAAGATGTTAACGACGACAATTATACGTCGAAAGCGCACAAAAATAATAATATATAATATTAAAATTAAAAGTATATCAAAGAATATAAAGAAGAAAAGAGCAAAGATAATACATTAAAGTTTAAAGATTAAAGAGATAATTTAATTTACAAAAAAAAACAATTAAAAAAATATATCTCGATTGTAATATAAGTAGATTGCGCGAAGATAACAAATAAACTAATACAATTAAACGTAATTTACAAATTAAATATAAAGATTGCAAAATATTATAACAAAGAATGCAAAACGAAACAATATATAAAGTGTTAAAAATATAAATATTTTATATATAAATGCAAGAATAAATAGCGATGCGCATATTGCGCGCAAAATTATCGCTTCAATTAGTGCTCTTATTAAAAAAATGTTTTTAAGTAAAGATATAATGTTTACAAGAAAGTTTACAAGATATTCGATCTTAAATATTTTAAAAAACAAAGAAAAAAAATATGAATTAAGAAGACAACAAAGATAAAAATTTTATATTACATTGTTAAGACAATTGAAGCAAACAAAACGACAATTTTAATTTTGATAATATTAAGAAGTGCAATCTTGTTTATTTAGATTACGAACAAGAGAACAAAGCAAAAAATAACAAAAAGAATAATAAATTGCTCGACATAGACAAGTCGCATGCAAAGCACTCTCGTAATAATAATAAAAATAATTATTTAACAACTAATCAAGAAAAAACGCTTCGACAAGTCAATAAAGAGTTAATTTATTCTAATAGAGCAAATTAATAACAAAGTAATATTGTTGTCGCTATAAAACATACTCTTTACGCAAGAGATAAAGAATTTAATATATACGAAGACAAATATAAAAAAGAAATTGTAATAAAAATACAAAATAAGCTTCGAATATTATAGTACAATATTTATAAGTTAAGAAGCAAAATAATAATAACGTTGTTTTAAAAAGAAAAAAGAAAAAAATACAATATACTAGTAATACAAGAGTCGTAACAACATTACATTAAGACAAAAATATAGAATTCGAAATGTGCGAATTTTACGTTCGTAAATAATAACAAATGCATATGCTTTTATATTAATAAACGCATTAACGACAATAATTAATATAGTACATAATATTTTAAGAACGTAAAGACAATAACGATGCAACTACATTTAAAAATAATATTATCGAATAAAATCTTATTAATGTTTATAATGTTTACAACTTATCTCTCAATAATTATAACAATATAATTAATAGAGACAATCTTAACGCAATAAAGCAAGCATTACGCATGCAAAACAAGAGCGTTATAATAAAGAACTTTAATTTGCATTATTTTTTATAAGCGAATTTCTTATATTTTAAACAACATTTATTGTTTGACAATTTGTTAGATATAATGTGCTTTGTCGATATTACATTAACGCTTTTACGCGATATTATAACGAGAAATTATTAAGAAATACAAATTACAATCGATTTATTATTTGTTACAAAAAAGATAACAAATTAATTAATATATTGCGACATAAACAAAAAGATAAAAAGTTTGTCAAATTATTTGTCAATTAAAATAATGTTAAATTTTAGAATGCAAATAAAGTTTATACGTTGTTTTGAACGAAATTAAAAAGTTATAAATACAAAGAAATTTAACAATATATTAAAGAGATTATTATTCGAATTATTACTAAACGCTACAATAGAACGAGAGAGTATTAACGAATACACAATTGCGCTATTAAAGATTTTAAAAAAAAATATTAAAGACTTTATTTTGTAAGCGAGATCGCACAAAAGAGTCAAATCTAAATAAACGCAAGAATGCATTAACATAATTAAGAAAATTAAAAGACTATAATGTCAATATCGCATTTCTTGTAACTAAGAGACGTACGTTCGAATATACAATAAAAAAGACAAGATTCTTAAGAAATATAAGAGAGACAAATTTCGCAATTGAATGTGAATTTCGAAGAATATTGCGAAAAATTTGTTTAAGATAGCAAAATAAATTAAAAACGTAATAACAAACATATTTATTAAACTCACAATTTTATTATTAAGAACAAACATCGAAGTAACGACAATTGCGAAAGACAAAATCGAAGCAATATTTTAAACTTACGTTTCTTCTTTATTTACAATTTTAATCGACAATATAGAAGAATTCTTTTATTTATTTTTAATAAAGAACAACAAAATTATGTCGAAGCGCAAAATAGTAAAAGTAGCATATAAAGCGACTTTAGACAAGATATTTAAAATTAACGAAATAATTAATCAAACGTTAAGACAATTAGTTTGCATTGTCTCGAAGTAGATAAGATTTTTGTTTAACAAATATATTAAGAAAGAAATGCAATTGTTTTATTTCAAAAAGACAATTACAATAATGTTGCGAAAACTAAAAAAAAAAGATTATTTAAAGTCGTCTTTTAGATTTATAGCATTGCTCGACACGTTAAATAAGATGCTAAAGTTAATAATATTGAAGCGTCTTTATTACGTCGTAAAAGTATATAACACTCTATTTGACATACAAATAAAGATTAGAAAATAGCGCTTAATTGACACAATACTACAATTAATTATTAAAAAAATACACACAATATAAAGTAATTAAAAGAAAAGAGTAGCTTTTCTTCTAAGTCTAGATATGTCTAATACATTCGACAATATATCGCACATTAGATTACTTTATAATATAAGAAAAAAAAGAGTTTTAATTTGTTTGCTTAATTAAATAAGAGAGTTTTTTAAAAAACAACGCATTACATTAATTATCGAAGACTATACAATAAAGAAGCGAGAAACAAACGTCGACATATCGTACAATTTTTCTCTATTCTTAATATTATACTTGTTTTATAACGCAAATCTCTTAAAATAATGCGACAATATTAGATTGCGAATTAGCGTTACGAACTTTGTAAACAACGTTAATATATTAATGTATAAAAAGTCGATTAAACGCAATTGCAAAGTGTTAACTTAAATATATAACAAATGCAAACAATAAACACGCATTTATAATTTTAAATTCGCGAAAAAGAAACACAAACTAATTTACTTTTTACGCACTTTAAAGAGATTCGACATAAGCGTCGACATAATATTGACAAAATACGAAATAATTGTTAAGTTCGACATTAGAGTTCTAGAAATTCATTTTTATTAAAAACTTAAATAAAAAGTTTATTTGCAATAAGTAAAAACAAAGCTAGTTATTAAATATAAAGAAATCTCGATAATAGAGAGTTTAGTTTTTAACACGTTTATAAATGTCGAAAAACGCAAATACATCGCGATAGAGAAGCTCGTAATAGCACATAACGTTGTTACATAATACATTTCGTCTACTATTAAAAATGCAAGAAAAAAAGTTGTTACAAAGTTGCGATTTATACAAAAACAAATACTTTGTTGCATTATTAACGTTTACAAAACAACTTTTACAAAAATTTTACAAATTAAGATTAATGTGTTCTCTATTAACATTTATTTAGAGAAGTTAATATAGAAATTGATAACTATTATAAATGCACAAAAATTTGAAAAAATTATTAATATAACAATATTACGTATACGCAACGATTTAATGTTAAAAAGAGAACAAAAGTTAAAGTTAAAAATAGTATTTTTGCAACTTAAGAAAAGATAAATGCGAATAACGTTAAAGTTAACGACAATTTTGCGATAGCAATTATATATCGCAATCTTGTAAATAAAGTCTTCTAAAAACGATTATTATTTATAGTAAAAAAATTGTTAAAAGAAAATATAACGCGAATTGCTCAAATTTATATTAACGAGTCTATTTTGACAAAAGCAAACGTAACAAGAACGTTATTGCAATCTTAATTAAAACAAACTAAAACATTAAAAGACGTTTTAAAAGCGTCGACATAACATTAATTTATTACGACGAACTTAAGAGATTTATAAAAGTGACGAAGAAATTGACGAAGCATTGCGAGACTATTACTAATTCGAAAGAACAAATCTATAAGATATACTTAAACAATTAAGTCTTAATTAAGATTATAAGAAAAATAAAATTAATATTAAATCAAATATAATTAAGATGTACACAAAGTGCATGCGAGATAATTTGACGTTGCAAAACAATATTAAAATTATATTAAATATTAAAACATAAAAGCATAAAAGATAATAAGATTGCAAACAAAATTGTCAATAAGACGCACAAATAATTTCTTCTTCTTATTAATTAAATAACGAGCGAACTTGTCACTAGAAAAGCACTTATTTATGACAAAATTCAAAAAGGGTAACAACGCAAATAATTAAGAAACAAGAATAACGTAAAATATCGCAAGATTGCATTAGAAATTACGCATAAATATATGCAATTGCACTTTAATTGTCTCAAATTACACAATTTACTTCTTATTTAACTAAGAACGAGCAAAATTGACTTTAATTAATTTTTATGCGAATGTTGCGTCTTCGATGTTACGACAAACACGTGCGAATGTAATCAAAAACGCATAATTGTTAAACACGTTCTTCTAACATGTTCGATATAACGACAAAAAAGAGTTTAAATGCAATAGAAAATTAATACTACAAATCTAAGACAACTACTAGACGAAGCAAGATTTGTTATCGCAACAATATAAATAATTTTGTTTATTAATTTATTAAAATAGTTTTAGACAACAACATTGTTAACGATGTTCGAATCTCTCTTAAATTTATAGAGTTTTTGTTTGAAGAATTTTTTTATATTACGAATATTACGATATAGAAGACGAAGACGCGACGTTGTTATAACGAAACATTATAAACGAAATTGCAATCGCAAATTCTAATCAACTATAATTAGACAAACAAACGCTAGTGTTGTTCGTCTATTTGTAATTAATTAGATTTAAAAATCGCAAAAGTATATAAATCTTGCATAGATTCTTAGGGATGTTAAATCAAGTATTGAAAAAAAAAATTAATATAAGTATTGTTAATATAGTATTTTAGATATTGCTTTGAGCTTTAATTTATTTGTTCTATTTAATTATTTGTAATTAAATAATAGATAATAAATATTTAAAGTTTTGTATTTAATATTAATAAAAACACCTTTGAATAATTAGATATAAAGAGCTTATCTCTATTATTAATTAATTCTTTAAGTATATTATAATATTGTATAAATTGATTTAATACAATATATTTTAATTGCTTTGTTATAAACTTCTCTTTATATATAATAATATATAAGTACTTAATTAGTTTGTTAACTATAATTAGTATTAAGTTATATTTGTTTTTAATTGCTAAATTTGTCGACTTAAGTAACTTAATAATAAAGTTTATCGTAACTTTATCTTATAACAATTTAGATAATTTCTAATATTAAATTTCGTTATAGTTTGTATAAGTATTATACTTGTTTTACTAATAACTAAAATACTGTTTAATATATATCTTGACAACTTATCTTATCTAAGAAAACTAATAATATTAGTATACAAGCTAAAGAATTTTGATTACTTTTAAGTGCTTTTGTAATAATTTATTATAATATTCTTTTATATATTTGTCGATTTTTTTAATAAATATCTAGAATTTTTCTTTTTTTATTAAAAACTTCTTTGTATTGTCTCTAAATATTTGTAAAATAATATTTAGTTTATATTTATTTATTAATAGTTATTTGTTTTTGTTAACTCTTAGTATGTTATAATTAAACAATTTTTTTATTTCTATATAATTATTTCTTTTGTTAAGTATATTTGCTTTGTTGTTGTTTTTGTTTAAAATATATTGTATTTTAAACTTGTATTATTCGAATTATCTTAATTATTGTATTTATTTTTTGTTAAACTATTTAATAATAATAAAGTGCAAAAGATTCTTATAATTTGTAAAAATTATAAATTTTAATAATTCTTTTATATAGACTTTTTATAAATTTAAAGATACTATAATAGCGAGTAATTTCTTGTTGTAAATATTATAATTTTGTTCAATTAATAAAAGTTTTCTTAAAAGATATATTATTAAGTATTATATATCTTTATACTTTTAATTAAGATATATATTTATAATTAGATTTAATATATCGATTTTAATATATATTAACAATCGTAAATTATATATCTTTAATATTAATTTTTTTAAGCATTTTAGCTTAAGTTCTTAAAGTAACTTCTTTTGTTATAATTCTTATAATTATAATATATTCTTTTTTGTAAAGTTAATTAATAATATTGTAATAATTAAAAAATATTTGATAAACTTCTTGTTATAATTAATAAAACTTGTAAAAGCTTGTATTTTCTTAACGTTAATAAATAATTTTATTTCTTTATATCTTGCAATTTCTTTAAGTTTATTCGAATTTTATATTGTTTAATAACAAAATCTAGAAAGTCGATTTCTTTTTAATAAAACTTGCATTTTTTAATTTAAAATATAATTCTTTTTTAACTAAATATTTTAATATTTAAGAAATATGTTTTTTTTTAAGATTTCTAAGTAAACTAGTATATTATTCAAGTATATTATAACAAATCGATCTAGATATTGTTATAATATATTATTAATTATTTTTTAATACATTGTTAAGATATTTGTAAGCTTAAACAATATTATTGTATATTTATAAAGTTTATATTTTATGCAAAAAATTATCTTTTATTTCTTTCTTGCTTTTATTCTAATCTAATTATACGCTTTCTATAAATTTAATTTAATAAAATACTTTGTTTCGAATAGTTAATTTTGAAGCTCGCTAATATTAAGTGATAAATATTAATTCTTAATTGTAATATTGTTTAGCTTTCGATAATTAATATATAGACAAAAAAAATTATTCTTTTTAAGTACAAAAAGAATTGAGTATTCTATTTATAACTAGAATTTCTTAATAAATCTTTTCTTTTTGTTTTTTGCTAGATATTCGCGAAGTGTTTCGAGCTTTTTTTCGAATAAAGTATATATAAATTTAAACATAAATTACTTGTCTAGTTTAAATTTAATTTCGTAATTTTATAATTAATATTTAGATAAAATCTTTGTTGTTATTTTTTCTTAAAATAGATATTTTTAATTGTTGTATATTCGTAATACGTATTTTAGCGATTTTCTTGCTATACTAAATAGTTTAGAGCTTTTAGAAAATTTGTAATTTTCTTTATTTACTTTAACTTTGTAGTTTAACTAATTTTATTAATACTTGTTAAATCAAATTTAATTAAATTGTTTTTTTGCAAAAATACAAACTTGTTACTTGTAATCAAATTTTAACTTAATTTTTTATCTATTATTGATTGCTACTAATGCGTAAATTAAATGTAAATTGCGTAATTATATTGCGCAAATTTATGTACGTGTATATTTTAATTAACTTCTAGATTATATTACTTTAATTAAGACATTTCTAATATAATATTATAAATAATTATTCTTACTATATTAAAAATTAGTTTCTTGTAATGTTGCTAAATAGCTATTAATAATAACTTTGTTTCTTTATTTACTTTTTTATTCTTTGCAAATAATAAATTTTTATTTATAATTACTAGATTGTAAGCGTTAAACCTCTTTCGAATAAAATATTCTTTTCTCTTTATAAAAGTTTTGATTATAAAACTACTTGTTGTATTAGAATTAATTATTGCAATAAATTAATAATTACTAATCTTAATTAATATAATAAAATATTCTATATATACTAGTGTGACCGTCGGGTCGGGTTTCAACCCGACCCGACGATCACACTATTTACAATCTTGAATTGTTAACTTTTTGTCTTCGAATTAATCAATATATCTTGCTTAATTAACATTAATATATTTAATATAAAATTAGAATTTATATATTTAATTAAATAAAATAAGATAGTATATTCTCGATATTAATTCTATAAGTTAATAAATTAATTTATAGATATTATAACAATAGCAATTATTATTATTAAGAAAATTTAATATCGATAAAATAGCAAATGTAAGTTGCAAATTTTATTGTACTACGTAAATATAATTAATAAGATTTAACTTAATTTTCGAATTAACTAGATTTATTACTTAATATTTGTTATTAAAAGGTCAAATATAATTTTTTATCAAAATTAAATTTATTGTTTTTATTTATCTTTTGTGCTTCGTTTGCAAGACGTTGACGAAGCTTAATCTTTTTTTGCATTACAATAGCAATCTAAAAAGCTTATAAATTTGCTTCTTCAATTGCTATAATTTAAATTTGTTAAGTATTTTGCAAATCTTAAATCTTTGCTATTAATATTTTAATTTGTTGTTATAAAGTCGAATTTTTAATTATATTCGAACTATTTTCTTTGTTAATATTATGTTAACAATTGTTATTTTTGTCGACATTTTGTAAGCAATTGTTGTTTCGAAAAATATTAAATTTCTTGAACTTTAATTTAGTAATCGAATAATAACTATAATTTAAGTTGTTCTAATTTAATATAATGCTATTATATCTTAAGTCTTTCTCTTCGAAAGAAAAAACAATCAAAATTGTAAAACGAGAATGCATTTGCTATTTGTCGACGTACTAAAATATGAAAGATATAAGATACAAAAAACTTTATTTACTATGTCTTAACTATATAAGATAGATAATAATAAAACTAATTGTTAAAGATCAACAAGAGATAAACTTTCTTTTTATCTAATATTTGTTATAACGTGCGAATTTGCTTTTTGCTATCTAACTAGAAAGAAAAGTCGTGCTATTTAAAACTTTTGTAGATAGTCGAAATTACGTGTTCTGCTATATTCTAAGATGCTAGCGCGTTAATAACGCTATAACGTTATATAATCTAAAAAACTAATTTATATAAATATATATTTTTTTTATTTTTTATTTTGTTTTAGTAAATTAAAAAACAATCTTTGCATTAATATTTTTTAGAGAAAAAATTTTGATTTATTTTAAGTTAAATTTACGCAAATATTTAAAAAATTATAATAAAAATTCTTATATAATATTTACAAATTTCAATAACTTTAAAAAAAAACTTTAAAAAAATTTTAAAATATTTAATAAAAAACAAGTTGCAAAAAAAGTAATTTAATATTTAATTTAATAAATTTTTGTAACAAACTATATAATTAAATTTTGAAAATATATTAATTTTATTAAATAAAATAATATTGTATTTATAATAATATTTTAACAAAAATCTAAAAACAATTTTAGAAACAAAATTATATATAATAATAAAAATATTAATATTAATAATATATTCGATTTTATCAAAATAATTATCGATTTTAACAATAAACTATATAAAAAAATTATAAAAAAACAATATAATTAATTTTATAAAAAAACAAAAATTCTCTTTAAATTAATAATTAAATATTATTAGATAGAATTTTATTTTAATTAAAAGTATAATAACTTAAATTATTGTAAATCTATATTTATAAAATTAAATTTTATTTAATAATATAAAGAAAAAAAATTTAGAAAAAAATAAGATAACAAATTTTAAAAAATATATTATTTATATAGTGTTACGCTAGTACTTCCCACGAAGGTATCAGAGAGGGGTTTATGCTTTGGAGAGATTTGTAGGCGTCTTCAGGCAATGCAAGCAATCACTTGGTAACAAGAGTTTGCAGCTTTGGCAGTCGTAACAATAAGTCAAGACTTAAGATGAGTTGAACACGATTCATAAGAAAGTCGTGTTCGAATCTCTATATACTAAAGAAGATTCATCGTGCTTTCCTTGCTTTTTGATAGAGCAATGAAACACTAATATCTCTGCTCTTGCTGCTTCTTCAAGAAGCGTTGAGAGCAAGCTTTTGTTGCTTCTTGATGAAGACGCAGAAGCAATGCAAGTAGCCGTACTCTGTGCTACTCGTACTGCGTACTTCATATACCTGTTGAAGCTCGCTAGGCTCGTAACACTATCTCTCTTCTTCAACGCTTTCGTCTCGAAAGCAAATCTTTTTTGACATGCCTCGTGCCAAATCTGCTGTCTCCGGTTCCTACGATCGCCGCCTTGCCAGAGTTGCTTCCTTAGAAATAGAATTTCTCGATATGCGTGTTTGCTGAAATTGTTCTCGCTCGAATAAGCCTTGTCGCGTTGCTGAAGATGTTAAGAAATGTGTCGAGTGTGTTCGTATCGAGCGATCGTGCGACTTGGCCCCACTGAATACTGCTCGCTGACGAAGGCTCGAAGATCAACGCCGAAAACTGAAAAGTGAATTGCGTGAAGCGTACGCGCGACAACAACGATTGCTGCGCCAAATTGATTTTGTGGAGAAAGAGCAGCGCGTTATGATGGATGAAGAGTTGCAGAATCTGAAAAGTCTTTAGGCAGAGGAGGCGCCGTCGCCAGGTCTCTTTCCCGATTCTTTTCTTGATGTCGCGTCGAAACAGATCGTGTTCCCGAACGCTTCAAGAAGTTGATTCTTTACTTCGCTGGCCCTCTTTGACGAAAGCCTGAAGGTGCTCGTCGAGACTATTGTCGACAAAACTGCTTCAGCTTGTTCTGGCATTTCGTCAAGTTCTTAAGAGATTTCCACGTGTTCTCCGATGTAGAATATTCCTTCCACTTAATTAGATATTGCTGATTTCTTTGCTCTAGTATTTTCTCGATCACGAATTCTTTCTCTTTCTGTGATTTGTAATGAAATGTGTCCTGTATAGGCGTGCTGAGATCGGCTGATTCCAATAATGAGACATGAAATACCAAAAATACTTTGGCGTCCTTGAGCAAGTCGAGTTCGTAGTTGACTGATTTCTTGGCCTTTTTAATGAGAAACGATTCGACTTTGACATGATTCAATTTTTTGCTTGACCTTCTTGTCTTAAGATTTTTCGTAAGAAGATATACTCTATTTTTCTCTTTTAGCTGAGATGCCGTTTTTCGTTTTTTGTTTTAATACTTGGTCGACTTTTCTTGCATCTTGAAGATGTTGTCGTGTATCCTTTTTAGTGTCTCTATCTTTTCAATAGCTGATTGCGCTGATCGATGCGAACGCTCTTCTTCGAAGAGGTTGAGTTCTTTGTCATAATTCGCGAAGAATGAAGTGACCTTAGTGGTATTCGAAACTTTTGCATTCAGCGCCAGTTGCGCCATAGATAGAAGTGATACCCAATTGCTGTGAGTACTGTTAACGTAGTGTCTCAGATACTGCTTCAGACTCTGGTTTGTTCGCTCTGTCTGGCCATCCGTGACCGAGTAATAGGCGGTGGACATTCGAAGTCTCGTATCTAACATTGATATTAATGTCTTTCAATAGTTAGACGTGAAGAGCTTGTCTCTGTCACTAGTTAGTTCTTTGAGTATATCGTGATATCGTATGAGTCGGTTTAATACAATATATTTCAGTTGTTCTGCTGTGAACTTCTCTTTGCATGCGACGATATGTGAGTACTTGGTGAGTCTGTCGATCATTATTAGTATCGAATCATATCTGTCTCCAGTTGCTGAATTCGTCGACTTGGGCAACTTGATAATAAAGTTCATCGTGACTTCATTTCATGACGATTTAGATGATTCCTAATATTGAATCTCGCCATAACTCGCATGTGTACCATGTTTGTTCTGCTAACAACTAAGACATTTTTTGATGTATGCCTCGACAGCCTGTCTCATTTGTGGGAACTAACAGTTCTGGCGTAAAAGCTGAAGGGTTTTCGTTACTCCTGAGTGCCCTTGCAGTGATTCGTCATGATGCTCTTTTATACATTCGTCGATCTTGTCGATAGATATTTGAAGTTTTTTCTTCTTTATTGAAAATTCTTTCTTATCATCTCTGAGTATTCGTAAGATAGCATTCAGCTCGTGCTTGTTTGCTAATAGTGATTCGTTCTTGTTGACCTTAAGTATGTTATGATTAAATGATTTCTTCGTTTCTATATGATCACTTCTTCTGCTAAGTGCGTCTGCTCTGTCGTTATCTTTGTCTAAGATATACTGTATCTTGAACTTGTACTGTTCGAGTCGTTCTAATCATCGTATCTGCCTTCTGTTAAGCTGTTTAATAATGATAAAGTGCACAAGATTTTTATGATTCGTGAGAATCGTAAGTTCTGATGATTCTTCGATGTATATTCTTCATGATTTCAAGGAGGCTACAATAGCGAGTAGTTTCTTGTCGTGAACGTCGTAATTCTGTTCGGCTGACAAGAGTTTTCTCGAGAGATATGTCACTAAGTGTCACATGTCTTCATGCTCTTGACTGAAGCATGCATCGATGACTAGATCTGATGCGTCGATTTCAACCCTACTTAATAATCGTGAATCGTACATCTTTAGTACTGGCTTCTTCAAGCATTTTAGCTTAAGATTCTGAAATGATTTCTCTTTTGTGAATTTCCATATTCATGGCGTGTTCTTCTTCGTAAGATTCGTTAATGATATTGCGTTGACAAAGTAGTTCTTGATGAACTTTCTGTTGTAATTCATGAAACCTAGAAAGGATTAAACTTCCTTAACGTTAATAGGCGATTTTTATTCTTTAACTGCTCGTAGTTTCTTTGGGTCCATGCGTACTTCATGTCGTTCAACGACAAATTCAAGGAAGTCAACTTTCTTCTGATGAAATTCGCATTTCTTTGATTTAAGATGTAAGTTTCTCATGTTCAGACATTCTAATACTTTGGAAACATGACTAACATGTTCTTTCAAGGTTTTCGAGTAAATCATGATGTCGTCCAAGTATGCTATGACAAATCGGTTCAGATGTTGTCGTAGTGTATCATTGATCATTTTTTGACACGTTGCCGAGGCGTTCGTGAGCCCGAACGGCATCATCGTGTATTCGTATAATTCATACCGTGTGCGAAAAGCTGTCTTTCACTCTTCCCCTGCCTTCATTCTGATTTGATTGTACGCTTCTCGTAGATTCAGTTTGATGAAGTACTTTGCTCCGAATAGTCGATCCTGAAGCTCACTGATATTGGATAGTGGGTATCGATTCTTAATCGTGATGTTGTTTAGCTTTCGATAATCAACACATAGACGGAGAGTTTCGTCCTTCTTAGATACAAAGAGGATCAGGTATCCTGCCTGTGATTGGGATTTTTTAATAAATTCTTTCTTTTCGTTTTCTGCCAGGTATTCGCGAAGTACTTCGAGCTTCTTCTTAAATAGAGCATATATGAGTTCAAACGTGAACTGCTTGCCTGATTCAAGTTTGATTTCGTGATTTCACGATTGATGTTTAGATAGAGCCTCTGCCGTTGCCTCTTCCTGAAACAGATGCTCCCAACTGTTGTATATCCTTAATATGTGCTTCAGCGATTTCTTCGCTTTATTAGATAGTTCAGAGTTCTCAGAAGATTCGCAATTTTCTTCACTTACTCTGACTTTGTGGCTCGACTGACTTCTGCCAGTGCCTGTCGAGTCGAACTCTGTTAGATTATTCTTTTGCGAGAATGCAAGCTCGCTACTTGCGATCAAGTTTCGACTCGTTCTCTCATCTATCATCGAACGCTGTCGATGCGTAGATTGAATGTGAATTGCGTGATCACATCGCGCAAATCTAAGTACTCGTGTATTTCAGTCGACTTCTGAATTGTGCTGCTTCAATCAAGGCATTTCTAAAACGATATCGTGAGTGGTTATTCTCGCTATATCAAAGGTTAGTTCCTCGTGATGTTGTTGAATAGCTATCGGTAGTGGTTTCGTTTCTCTGTTCACTCTTTCATTCCCGTCGGATAATGGGTTTCCATCTACAATTATCAAATTGTATGCGTCAGGCTTCTTTTGAGTAGAATACTCTTTCTTCTCAACAAGAGCTCTGGCCATAAAATTACCTGTCGCATCAGAATCGACCATTGCAGTGAATCGACGACCATTGACCTTAACTGGTGTGGTAAAACATCGTGCGTGTGCTGTTGAGTTTAGTTGCTGCTGTTGGACTAACATATTGCATTCCTCTGATATGCCCTTTATTAAGGAATTTGGACTTTTCTCTGCTCTTGTGCTGTGACTTCTGCTTCAAACGCCTGTTTGCGTTGAGCTTCCTTTTGTTGCTGAATTGCTAACTTTGGCTTTCTAGGAAACCAGTTGGCTCCTTCCTTTTCTTCTAGGTGAGTTTAGCATGAGTTGTTGTAGCAAGTCGTCCAACTGAGTGTCGCATGTTTCTTTGATTGTTCTATCTCTTGTCTAAATAGACTAACACTGTTCAGTTGTCGTTTGATTTCGTCAGAAATATTCTTTTCTTTAGTGGCGTCGCTTCCTAGCGCTTTCTCGCATTTATTCACGGTTTGACTGATTTGTCTTTCTTTTGATGAGCTAGTTAAAGCGTCAAAATGTTTCGTGATGTTATCTAGGCATTCGTGAAAGTTCTTTCAGTCGTACTCTTCGTCTGAGTCGATAGCTGAGCTGTGAGATTTAATGATCTCCTGAAGTGCTTGATTGACTTTCTGCGTAGATGCGAGTGCCTTGTCTGATGATGTTTCATCTAGGACTTTCTGTAATTGATCTGGGTTTTCTACTAGATAGTAGTCGTCGTTCGATTCAGTCTTGGGGGTGTTCGCTTCTGTGTCGGTTTGCTTCTTGATGTCGTCCTGGCTATCGAGTATCTCTCTCAACATAGCATTGATCTGTCGGCGATTCATCAAGTTTCGCGATCGGCAATCTCTTGCGAAGTGGCTCGATTTGCCACATGAATAGCACGTTTTCTGGGATTTGTTACCTTGCTTTCTTCTAGAATTCTTCTCTTTACGTTGCTGAATGAAGTCCAGTTTCATAGGTGCAGGCTCGCGATAGTCTGGATTACTGTACTTCTGATTAGAACGAGATTCTTTCTGCTGATATTCGATTGTTGGTTCAAAGAAGGTTTCTGCCCTTTCTCGAAGTTGATCGTATCTTTTTTTCATAGCTCTCTCGTACAGCTTGTCATCGAGGTCGATGGCTACTTCGATGAGGTCGAACATGTCGCTGATGCTTCTGCCATCGCGCATAATTTCATCCTTGAGATTGTCCTTGAGACCTCGTCGAAACATTGTCATAAGTGCGGCATCGTTTCACTCGATAAGATTGACATACTTCTGAAATCTTGCTGCGTACTTTGCTGCAGAGATTCGCTAAGTTAGATGCTGAATTACTCTTTTTGCGATTTGTTCCTCGTTGGATGTTTCAAAGATTCTTCGAAGCTCTCTCTTGAAGTTATCGAAGTTCGTGAACATGACACGGGGGTTTTCGTCATGATTCTTCAGGTATTTGCGTAAGTTTGGCTTGAACCAGTGCTGGACTCTTTCTCTGAGAAATGTGAATGCGAAAATTGTCTTCTTGTTCGCTGAAACAAAATAGAAGGTGAAGTAGATATTTATTTGCATGAGTCAGTCCTTCAAGCCGATACGATCTTCATGATAGATGTCAGATTTGTTGATTCTGATTTTATCGTCTTCATCGGTAGAAGGTCGGCGTGATGCTGTAGAGCTACTGCTCGAGATAGGGGCGCGTTGACCTGATACAGACATTCTTAGAGTGTTCAAAGTGTTACGCTGGTACTTCCCACGAAGATATTAGAGAGAGATTTATGCTTTGAAGAGATTTGTAGACGTCTTCAGACAATGCAAGCAATCACTTGGTAACAAGGGTTTGCAGCTTTGGCAGTCGTAACAATAAGTCAAGACTTAAGATGAGTTGAACACGATTCATAAGAGAGTCGTGTTCGGATCTCTATATACTAAAGAAGATTCATCGTGCTCCCCTTGCTCCCTGGTAGAGCAATGGGACACTGGTACCTCTGCTCTTGCTGCTCCTCCAAGAAGCGCTGGAAGCAAGCTTCTGTTGCTCCTTGATAAAGACGCAGGAGCAATGCAAGTAGCCGTACCCTGTGCTACTCGTACTGCGTACTTCATATACCTGTTGGAGCTCGCTAGGCTCGTAACATATAGCAAATCAAATTATTTTGCAAAAGATTATTAATTATAGAATTTAATATATTGTTGATAAATAAATTTTATATTAAAAGAAATATTTGATAATTAGAATAATATTAGAGAGCAAGTTAATATAGAGACAAATATCTTCGAAACTAAATTAAATAATTATTATTATTTAATAAAGAATTTAAACTAGTTATAGAAAGTTCTAAATAAAATATTATTAGATAAGTTATTTGTATTTACGTAAAAAGTTAATTAAGTATTTTAAAAAACTATTAATTTTTATAGTTTAATAATTAACTTAAATAAAAATTATAATTAAAAGAATTTTTACAATTGTATAAAAAATATTACAAATTATTTTAAAACTTTAATTAATTTATCAAAGATTGTAAACAAATACAAAAAAAAGCTAGAAAACAATATTAATATAAAAAGAAATATATTTAATATTATTATAAAACAATTGAATTTTATTAAAATATATAAGCAATAATCTATTATAAACAAGAAACTTACAATATTAATACTTAGATATAAAAATACTATTATTAAGAAAATATACAATTTATACGTAAATCTTAGTTAAATAGTTTATTATAACAATTTATGCTAAATTTATCTAGAAGAGAAGAACAAAATTAATTAATTTTCTAAAAGATTAAGATTAACAACTTAGTATTAAAAAAAAGTTTAACGCAAATAAATATTTAAAACAAAAATTAAAATATAGAAACAAAAAAAAGTTTAAATTTCTTAATAAAAAATATATTAGAAAAATACAATATATTAGTTTATTAATAACAATTAAATTTAACAATATATATATAATATTTTATTATATTAATTAAAATTAATAGTTGTTAATTTATAATAATAATTAATTCTAATATAATAGATAATTTTATAATTAAAATTTTTGTAAAAAAAAAGATATTTTATTTAAAAGAAATCTAACACTTACAATCTAATGTTTTTCGATAGAAATCTATTATTTGTAGACTGATCGTCGAGTTCGATTTCGCGGGGGAATCGCTAAGTAATCGGGCTCGGAAAGTTTAACTTTAAAAAACCTTGAATTTAAAAAAATTTATAACTTTTTTGTATCTTATACGTATTTTTTGAAAATTACGTTGTTTTGTAGAGAATTTAGCGCTCTTTTAAACAAAAAAAGAATTACTTGATTTGAACTAGTCTATGTAGCTCAATTAATTAATTTAGCTTCGGGTTGAACGAAGAAGTCTGTCCGAATCCTCGGGTTGGACAAAAAAAAGTGTCCGACCCGGTCCAACGATCACACTAATACTAACAATCGAATTGTCTAATTTTAAAGATAAAGAAGTAAGACTCTAACTTTGTTAAAAGTTATTTTGTTTAATATTAACAACAATATTATCTAAAGCAATAGAAGAATAATCAATATAAACTTTGCATTTATTAAGATAAGCTTTTATTCTAAATATATTAATTATTGCTTGTTCTTTATTGCAATATTTGTATTCGATAAAGTCGAATAATTTGTTTAGCAATCTAAAATATCCAATAAAGATTATCGAGAGCGTTGTATCGACTTTAGAAGACATGTAATTGTCAATATAGATAGAAAATAAGATAAAATAATGCAGTTAATATAGGAAAGATGACATCTTTACGATATAAAACGATATTTGCGTTCTGCGCTAATTGTAATAGGAAAGCGCTAAGTTCGACTCGAGATGTTTTTACTAGCGCGTTATTTACATATACAGGCCGGAGTTCTCCTTATTTACGGTAATTATCGTCAGAGAACGATGCTTACCGGTAATTAACCATCACTACAAGCGTCACTCCCCTCCAGCCCTTCATCAACCGCGTCCCTATCTCCTCCGTCTTAACCTTGCCACTACTAGTATACCCCTGCTCGAGATTTCATCCAAGCAAACAGCACCCACAGCATCAAGCCCCTGATCCCAAAAAACCCACCAGCTGCAATACTTCCCGAGCTCGTCTCTCCTATTCAATAAGCAGCCATTGCGATGCAATCTCCCTGGTCCAACTGTGAGGACTCACAATGCTGTGAGAGGGTACACGCTTCGTTGGCTGGCTCGCAGCTGTCTGAGCTCCTGTAGACGCCGAGAGCTTTGCGCAGACTACGGACTCCCTCCGCAATTTGCCAGACCCGGTACAGCACGTCACGCCCGATGCAGGAAAGCCTGGCATAGGTGTCTGGAGGGATCAGGAAAGGGACATCTGAAGGGGGATGGTCGATGGTACCCGAAGCCCACTCTGGCCGATAGATGACAGCTACCTTTCATCGAAATCTAGTTATCTCATCCTCTCCCTGCACATTTCTACCCTATATCGGATCTGTGTATCATAAACTGCTCAATAGCTAGCTACCCACCATAACCCACAAGCGGACTATCTAACAAATACCCCAATCTTCACACAACCCACATACCTACTCCTCTCCTCACCCCCTTCCATCCCCCCTAACAAGCCTTCCCACCACTCAGCCTGCCACCACCTTCTCTGGCCAAATCGACGCATTCAAGCCCAGAACTCCCAATCTTCCAAAGAGCCCCTTCTTTATACCATACAGACGGACGACGAAAACTGTCTGCAGCCCCCAATCTCACAGAGTTCTAGGTCTTGGGAAGGAAATGAGGTCTCACGCCTTGATGATTTCAAGGGTGATAGAGCCGGAATTGACGGGAGGGGGATCGATCTGTGATAGGCTGCTCGATCACCCACGCGATGTTGGCAAAAAGACAAGGTTACTGAAGTAAACCGCGTGCTCAGTCCGCTGCTAGTTTTCTGCCGGAGGGCCAAGGAGGGATGGGAGGAAGGAACGAAGGTAGCAAGGAAGGAAGAAAGGGAGGGAGGAAGGGAGGAAAGGAAGGCAGGAAGGGAGGGACGAAGGAAAGGAGACGGAGAGAAAGGAGGAATCGAAGAGAGGGAAAAAGAGAGAGAGAGGGAGAGGGGGGGGGGGGGGGGGGGGGATGTAGATAGATCGCGTGCATCTGTCGTATCCAAAACCTGTTACCGAGCGCACAAGGATCTCGTTCGTGGTGATTCAAGATTGGGTCTTGGTTCAGCTGTGGGGGTTGGGTGGTATGTGATAGTATGATGTTTTGTGCGTCAGGATGGGTTGGGGTGAGATGTGGGGAGCTGTGTAGGGTGGTGGTGTAAGGAGAGGGATGGGGGGGGGGGGGAGCTGGTGAGATGGATGGACGAGGGGATCAAGGGTTGGATGGGTGTAAGGGTGTGGGGTGGTGGTTGGTGGTTGATGGTTTTGTGATTGAGGGGGAGTATTCATGATATTGAATTACCTAGCTGTCAAAGATTTGGAGTTATAACGGGGAAAGGAGAAGGGTTGCGGTATCTTAAGCGAGGACGCGGATTTGGGGGGGGGGGGGGATTGCGGGCTGTGGACTGCTTGATGGGGCTTGGATGCGTGAAGGATGGGTGAGATTAATACCTGGAGGAGGGTGTTGAGTTGGGTTGTTGGAGATAGGGAGGGTGTGTTCGTCGGGTTGGTCGCTTTGGTTAATGGTGGTTCCGATGGAATAACTCTTCAAGACTTGAATTGCGCTCATCCCACAGGCAAATCAGAGAAGTTCAAGGTGATGTGAAGCCAGTAGACGTGGTATGCGGATGGTTGGAGAAAGGAGATGAATTGGTTGTTGATTGTCTAGATCTGGCTTGATGTCTGTTGTCGAGTGGGATTGGACCGCAAGCTCGACTGCCTTGAAGTATTATTTGTGACGAGAGTGGTGGAGTAAGATCAGCGGATAACCCTCTCGATTTGTCTGTCGAGGTGTGCATTATTCTATTGAAAGCGCCGTAACATGCGAGATTCGAGTATTGCGCCCTAAGAGATTGTATTCATTCCCATTACTTAACCCATACCCATTACTTAGCCCATAGCTTTCTAGCGTCTAGGCAGGGTTGATTCGTAACAGATATGGGAAAAGGATGCATAGACTTGGTAGCTTTCGCGTGATATCTTTAGAGAAGAATCTCATCGGTTGTAAAGATAGAAAAATTGATTGCGCTGGTGATGTTGCCGAAGACCGTCATACCGGTAGAGTAGGTATTGACAGACAGCGTTGTCTCGAGTCGTTTGGAAAAGGGTTGGATCGTTCGTCGCTCGGGTGGGCAGTAGCTGGTCCTAGCCAAACTCGTAGAGTAGGCGTCGGTAGCACTGAGTGTCGTCCAGATGGGCAGTAGCTGGTCCTAGCCAAACTCGTAGAGTAGGCGTCGGTAGCACTGAGTGTCGTCCAGATGGGCAGTAGCTGGTCCTAGCCAAACTCGTAGAGTAGGCGTCGGTAGCACTGAGTGTCGTCCAGGTGGGTGGTAGTGTGTAGTGTCTTAACAAGCAAGCAAGCAGTGCTATGTCGTGTCATTTTTTAGGAACGGCCTGATACGTCTCGCACCCGAACAGCATGTATGACTGTCCTCATGAGATGACCAGACCAATGGATAGGTTGGATGCATAGCAGCCGCTGGTCAGAATAGTAGGGAAGAATAAGTCCTCAGCACTCCGTTTGCTTCTGTCAAAAACTGCCGTGGTCTCTCCCAGAGCCACCACAAAGATACAGGCTCCGCTCGCGTCATTTCTAAGGCATCCCAACATTTCTGTCTCAATAGACGGTGTGCGTCTACTTCCCAGAGCGCGTGGCAACACATGATCCAGCGCTGGGACTGCGCACATTGGACCCTGTCGGTTGGGCCGTAGATCTTGTGGGCTCGCGAGAACAATTTGTTGAGGCGGGCATTGCTGCAGCCGTGATGATACATCCAGCTCATGATTTCGACGATTACAAGCGTGTCGGATAACTCCGGATTGTTGAGATTTGGAGGCAAGGAGATTGGGCAGTAACCTGCTTTCTTGGGGCCGTAGGTTGATGTCTTGACGAAGCGCCATACATAGTAAAACGCGTTTTTGAACCTTTGACGTTCCTCAATATTTGCCTCGAAATAATAAGGTCCCCAGACATCGTCGCGACGAGTGCAATCTTTTAGAAAAAGTGTATAAAACGCGTCAACGCATCGATCTACTTCCAGTATCCGTCTATGTGATTGCACAGTTTCGTAGAAGCCACTGGCGACGTTAACGTGTGATGCCAAGCCAGGCTGTTGGGTCAAAGGGTAAACGTCAAGGTCTAGCTGTCTTGCTGAGGGGTAGCATTCAATGGTGTGAGCGAGCACCTTGGTGGAGACTGAAGCTGCATAAAGCTTCCAGATCGAGGCGAAAATAGGAGCTGTAAGAATGAGCGAGAAGAGGTCGTTCGAATCATGGGCGGCTTCAAGTATGTGAAGAATTATTTCAGCCGGAAGATCGAGTAAAGTCCGTGGCATCCCATACGTGCGTGGCCATCTGTTTGTCCGCGGGGGTTTCTGTATGTGTCGCTTTTTCTGTATCCGTGGCATGTCTGCTAAGGTTTGGGTGAGCTAGCAGATCCTTGGTTGTTGAGATGTGAAGGATAAAGAGGATGGGGGAGCGATGAGAGGAATCGTATGAGGTGTGTGCGAAGTCCTGAAGATGCTAAACGCGCTGGTAGCTGGCTGCCCTGGGCCAAATATCTGAACGCCAAGGAATACTACATTTACGCTAGTGTTCCGTAGGAGGCATATCTGGGTCTCTCTTGGTCTTACTCGTACCCCACGTCAATGAGGGATTCAGTAAGACAATCTCAATGTCCCGAGAGAGCGGACATAGATACTAATGTCTTGTTAGACTTCGGTTTTTGCGTTTTCCGATCGGTCAAAAGCTTACCTCAAGACTGTTTATCTGGACCAACTTTCAAACCCTCCATCCGCCTGGTCAACGTGGGACCGTTATCCTCTTCTTCGACAGACACCACAATCTCAGTCTTCGGCCGATTCTTGTTTAGTCCTTCGAGCAACATGCACGCCTTGCAGATTGCCTGACTTGAGAGATACCCGCACCTGGTACACTTTCCCATCTGCTGCTTTGGTACCTTCCTTCTCGATTTGACGGGCACTGTCCTATTTCTGTTACTCTGGCTCTTGGAAGTGACGTTCGTTTCTCGCTCTCTCGCCTCCTCATCTCCTCTCAGCTTCTCCTCCATAGCCGCCATCTCCCCACCACTGCTCCTTCCGTTCGCACTCGCACATCCCCCCTCACCCTCCACCTCCGCCTCCCCATCCACAACCAGAACGTCTTTTGTCCCCGCTCCTATCCCGCCACTAACCTCTGATGGCACTAATTTGGCCATGTCCTCTCCACTCTTCACAATGTCTAGTATTGCACTCGGCCTCACTCTTTCCAGATTCTTGACGAGCTGCCTCGCACTCCCCCTGAATGCCTCCGGACTGTAGATACACTCGGTGCTGAAGTAGTCCAGCCCTTTGTGGTGCGCGTAGAGCACTATTTCCTTCTCGTATGCATACTTCAGTGGTTTGCTCCTCTTGGTATCGCTCGCCGCGCTCTCAGTGACTATATTGGTCGCCCTCGCCAATCTAGGTAAGTCTCCACGTAGCAGGTTCATCAGAACTGTCTCGGCAACGTCGTCAGCATTATGGCCGGTCACTACATGCTTGATGCCTAGACGAGCCGCTCCTCGATCGAGTGCTTGCCGCCGGAAGACGCCGCAATATGTGCAATTGCCCTTACGTCCAACTTGCGACACGACTTGGTCCATCGTCCAGCCGTAGAGATCGTCGTAGCCTACTATCTCCAACGGCATATTATATTGAACGGCATTCCGCTTCACAGTTTCAAGACTGTCATCTCGATATCCTTTGATACCTTCATCTATCGATAGAAGCACGAGGTCCAGGCCGTAGTCATAACGTTCGTTGAGCGTTTTTAGCACCGAGGCAAGCACAGTAGAGTCTTTGCCTCCAGAAGCACCGATTGCTATGCGCTCGCCGGGGTGAAAAAGAGAGGAAGCGGAGATGGTATTATGGATCTCGGTCTCGAAGAGGGTGATGAAACAGTTCTTGCAAAGCTTTTGGTGGTTCCTGGGGCGAAGGATGAGGGCGCGAGAGTTACGACAAAGGGCGCACGGAGTAGGTAGCATCTCAGCATAAGAAAGCAACCGGAAGGTCAATCAGTAGGTGATTTCAAGGTATGATGAGGAATGTGGGAGCTTCGATGTATTCAGGACTGAACCCTAGAATAAGCCCTAAAGTCTCCCAATTGACCTTGAAGGAAACAGTGAATTGTTTACGAGTCGTGATGAAATTGTGGCTTATCGTCAAGGCGCATAGAATCGCCATTCATCGTGTCAGTATCATCCATAGGGTATGGCTACGTTTCGACTCATGTTTGAAGCGTGTATACTTTACAATGAATGTTGAAGCTGCTATATCCGACGGTGCGCTCTGATTAGCCTCATGGCGACAGAACCTCCGTGCAATCTGATATTTGGTGCCTCCCAATTGTCTGTCGTGCCAAAGGATACTTCCCGAGCGATGAATTATTGAGACATGAGACGCCGCGGTAAACGTAATCATTCTATGAGAACGCTAAAACAATGTTTGGGTAGCTCTCTGTGGTCTCGAACCGAATACGACTCTGTTGGAAAGGGCAACGATACATAGAGAGCGTGCTACTTTTTCCGTCCAAAATTTATGGAGGACTAGCTCTGCCGACGAGCTCTTTGTTGGTGATAGTCCACCTGCAGGGAGTCATAGCTCATAATCGTCCATTAGCTGAGAAAGCTTTACTTGCGGCCGTGGGTTTCATAGCTATGCGAGGATAGAGCGTGGGCGCCTTGAAAATAGCTCAGTCCTTCGTATCCATCCATTCTGTGGACTGTCGACGTCAGAGTTGTCTTCCGAAAGAGCAAGAATTCGCAGATCCTGTGCTCGGACAATGCATCACTGTGGTGGGCCTCACAAGCGACACCTGACGTGTATTGCAGTATGCAAGGCATGTCAAAGACAGCTTGCAGTGTTGATGCCGCACTCCATGATCGGCAACGGACGGTGGACTAACAGCATTCTAACTTCTAAAGTCGGACACCAGAAGAAGATCCGGACAGGGTTCTTGGTACTATAGATTCAGGAACCCTGGACCCTGGTGGTGGTTGCGGCACTCGACTACTTTTGGTAGCGTCGCGCCAAGAGGTCCTTTGAACGTCAAACTCAGTGGCCGACTGGCCGTTGTTGTGTTCAAGCGTCACTACTGGTGCCATTATACAGCTGTCAGTGCGACCGTACAGCTGTCAGTGCCGTCGTACAGCTGTCGGAGCTGCGGGTACAAACTTTCGCGGCTTCCTAAAGGGACTCGGCTGAAAGGATGGCGTTCAGCAGATGCATCCAGAGCTGTGCGGAAGAATTGAAGTCATCTAGGCCTGGAGGGGCAACTCTGCAGGGAGCCATCATAGCGCTGAGGCGCCACCAGCCACATGAACTTTGGGACCGTGTGAAGAGAATGCACTTGCCCCTTCTTTATCCCGGCTCGACATCCATAATTGTACGCTCCGTAGGGCTGTTGGTCAGCTTCGAAAATCAAGACAGGCATGTTGATACCAAGGGGATCTCATGCTCAGGATGTAGAGCGAACCGCTGATTCTTTGCATATGCACGCTGACGCTGAGCGGACAGATGCTTTAACATAGAAAGTTTGTAGGCGAGGTCGGAATCATGCATGGGTGCTTGGCTGAGAATGACACGCGTTGATTTCGTGTCAGGCGCAGGTGGTTTTGGCTGCACGTGAAGCGTTTCCTGTTCGATCAAGTATCGGTGAGAGAACGTGCATTCAAAATGATTCGTATTTACGAGCTTGTGTGCCAACATAAGTCCAGATCCGTAACCGTTAGCCAGGGGCCAGGAAGACGCCACCAACGCTTGGATCATCAGGAGGTTGTATCTATAAGCGTCGACCCATTGATGCAGGCACCATGCAGTCCAATGCCGGCAAAACGGAAGTCGGAATATCAATTGCTGTTCGATGGGTATTGAACCCGTGCAGGAGATGCAGCGTCATGCAAGCCAGATAGAGAAGGACCTTTACGGAGTACTGTCACTACTTACTACTGCGTGCAGCGTTCACCCTTTCAGATGGCAATGCACAGAGCAGGGGGCCACTGTCGGCTGTTCAACGGCTTGAGCCGTCCCCGCAAGCGAACCGCTGTGATTTGCGCGCTTGTTCAGTGGCTTCAGACCAGACCTAACTGAGATGAAGGAGAGCCTAGAAAATGGGAGACGAACTGCACGTATTCTCTTGATTGGATCGACTCGTACTTCCATTCTGGTCGTAAAGCACATGCGATGGGATTTGCGATGAGATCAGATGAGTGATACCCGATAGCCTGAATCGGCCCTTCCTTCATCGTGTTTCACAACAGCGGCATCTGTGAAGAATTGCGCCGAAGAAAGAATGAAAAGTCCAAGAAGAGCGACGACAGCGCAAAGGGACGCTCTCCATACAATGCCCGTTTATATGCTCGTGCTTGCCGTATGAAGTCTAGCGATGCATTGAGCGGACTTTGATAGGTCTCTATGCTGCCTTCGCACCGGAAGAGACTTCGTTCTGGCAGACGTACCGACTACCGACGCTGTTCTCTCCACTGGCTCTTGTGGCACAGCCCCTGTTTCGATGCGGAAGCAAGCTATGTCTGCCACTGCAATTGTTCTTCGTACCTCTATGCAATGATAACAATAACAAGGCCATTTCCTTCATGGATTAAGGCCCTCATCGCTGGCATTGGTCTCGATGTGTAGACGGGGAACTTTTATCGTTGGGGAGAAACTGTGCCGCTTTGCTTTTCGATTTTTGATATTGTCCTTCCGGATAGACATCTGGTTCACTTCGTTATCTATGAGGTAGGTGGCGAGAAGACATGTGAAGCTCTTCGGATTGCTTGGAGTGATTATCTTTAGTTGCTAGGACTTTTTGGCCTCGATAGACGGACGATGTTCAGAACTTGCCGAACTTGTGGGAAAATGAAAAATTTGATCGCGCAGCGTCCCAGCATCAGTTCTAGATAGAGCGAAGATGATTGCATTCGCCGTCAAACCAGAAGTAAAGACTAGTCATGGCAAGGCCGCCATCTTGTTTCATATTACCACGATGCGACGAGATTTACTCTCACTCAGTGGCTACTGCCATACGCCCTCCGAGAAGTCTGCACTCGAGCGAATCAACTGCCGACTTTCTGGTGGTTGAGCACTTCAGCGTGCCAGACAAATTCGGGCGACTTGAGACTGATTGGCTCTTCAGCTTTCTTGCCGACCTATCAGTGACCTGCCGTTTTCTATGCTACCATGGCGGAGACATTGGAGCTATGGAGTATTTTTGAATCGACTCGAGCCTCTCGTTCTAGCCTCGTATACGAGTTTGATAGCTGTCACTCTATACGTACTAGCTCTCGAACCGCCAGTTCAAATTGATTGAGTGTGCTGTTCCATCTGACGTCGGCATGCGTTCTCGAATGTCGGCAATGATATTGATTCCGATCTGCACTATGCCAATTACTTGGTAAAAGGTACAATCGGTCATCTCGCATGCCTGAGATGAGGAATACTCCAGACCGGTTTGCCTCAAAGACGGACGAATGGTCGAGCAAGACGTGAGAGCCGTTAAGCATCTCGAGGCTCGAGCCTTGCGCCACATATTCAATACGGGAGCCGTTGAACTCGTTCTTGCGGACCGCTTCCGCGAACTTCCTGGCTCGGCGAATGCAGGTTGGCCGCGCTTCCTTGCCGTAGCGATTGTAATCGGTCATGGACGGACGCGTAGAAAAAAGCACTGAAAACAGGAAAAGCCTCTGCCGAAATGGCGATACGCCAAGGACCTGATACTTTGAGCGAGCAGAAATGAATCCTACATATTGACTTGTAGCATGCCAATAAAGAGAGCATTCTGATACCGGTATACCACACATTCGTAACAGCAACCGATCAGGCTACCACACTTTAACGGCTGCAGGTAAACTGTACGATAACGAGAGCTTTGACCCAGCATGTCCTTCGGAACGAGCCGGAAGCGTCACGCTGGCTGGTCGCATGTATGTACGACCCCATGGTAGGCTCTGTTTAGCGTCGCCCTTATTCTCAAGTGCTTTGGAAAGCATGAGCGTCTGCAGTGTAAAATGAGTCGTGCTAGAGCAGATGCCAGACCAAAGCGATGGCAATGTCAGTGGTCAGTGTGCCATACAGCAAGATATATCAGGCCTGGCCTCGCAGGCGCCATCAAGCCAACGGTGAACCTACCTTTCCAGTAGGGCTACCTTCCAGTAGGAGGAAACACACACGTCTTTCAGCACACTTGAGCGACAACATCGCAATTTCCAAGAACTGCTTGACCTTGATTCTGCCGGGGCCAGCTCCGTCCTCATCCTCGAGTAACATCCCCATTCCTTGTCGAGACCTCGAGACGGAGAAATACGGAAGAGATACGGGCCGAAAGGGCACCAACCTTCTTCCAACAAGCGTTGCCATCCAGACCGCCGTCAGCAACTAGAAGCCAGCCCCGAGAAGGAGCGAATCTGGCCCAACCTCGTCGTACTCCTGTCTTACACTCTATCTCCTCTTCTGTGGCCCACGACTCATCTGCACACCAACTGCCGCTTCCATCGCACCCCTGGTTTTCTGGGGAAACCTCCGAGCTCGCTGCGGCCAATGAGACCCGCCCCGCTGTCACACCTGGATTCTGAGGACAGGGAGCCTTTTCGCCAAATTGTCGCGTGCGCATACAGGAAGCAGGCATAATCGACAGGGTTCATCTGCAGAAGCCTCCGTGCCAAACGCTGTGGCTAAAACCCACAAAAGAGAGCGAATAACGACACAGACCTAAGGGTTCCTCCCTCCCTTTCGCTAGCACCCTTACTGCCCGGTACGTTTGAGGTTATCAGCATCGATTGGTATATCTTGAAGCAAGACTCGGCCACTGCATCTGCACAACGCCATCCGTCTCCATCGACAGTCTCCATCCACCTGTCATAGGCCCCTCCCTCGCCAATCACTTGCTCAGTAAGCAGGCAAAGAGCAAAATCATTACCCCAACACGCCCCGTGTCGCGGACCACCATACACTCCACCCACGCTGCACTGCCTCTCTCCATGGCGAAAGGAACAGTTTCGGAACGTGAAGCTTCTGCTGGCTTACAATCAACCCGTCCCTTCGAATGCTCGTGGGAGGATTGTCCTAAGGTATCGTTGCCGTCCTCGTACACCCTTCCTCTCCGCCAACGTGTGGGGACGGAACATTAATCGTGCGTCATTAGAGCTTCAATCGCAAATCCGACCTCCAACGTCACTTTCGAATACATACCAACGAGCGACCATACTATTGCACATACGCTGGCTGCTCCAAGACGTTCATTCAACGAAGCGCATTGACCGTTCACAATCGTACCCATACCGGCGAGAAGCCGCACCGCTGCAAACATGAGGGTTGTGGCAAGAAATTCTCAGATGTACCTTGCCTTTCCTTAAGCTTCTGTAAGTGCTAACACCTTGATAGTCATCGAGTCTGGCAAGGCATCGCCGGATTCACAGCGGCGAGAGGAACTACGTCTGTGATGTCCCTGACTGTCGGAAGGAGTAAGTGACTGCGTCGTTTATTTCCATAATGCCTTGCTTATATGGTGTAGGTTCTGTAGGAAGACGACACTCACGAAGCATGCTAAGAAGCACCCAGTTGAAGGCAGCTCGATGAATGACGATATCGCCGAGGACTCCGCCGAAGAGGACTGGGACTCGGAGCCCGAGGACTCGCCACACGATCCCAGATTCGCGGCATCGCAGGCAGGGAGCAGGCCTACCAGCTGTTTCGGTAATCATTGGCCGCTGCCAGCAGAGACTGTGCAGCAAACACGATACCCTCCGCACCAGAACGGCCGACTAGCGCGCCGTCTTGAATCGTCATTGGAGTCCATCAAGCTTGAGCGATCTTCATCGAGCAGCCCAGCAGGGGATCGATCCATAGCAGACCCTGTCGCTTCATATCAATACGTGCGAACGCCCAACGGTATAAGCCGAAAGCCTCCACCGCTAAGAACCTCAATGCCGCAAGAGTATCGCAGCGTCCCAATGGACCATCAGTACTCGAACGATACAAGCATCGAAACTTATCGATCTCCTGTTGCTATGTCTAGCCCCAGCAGCTACGCACACTTCTCTCCCGTCTCGAGCGACATCCGCCAGCAACCTATGTATGTCCCGCAGCCGCGCTACAACACCTACCCCCAGCCTCGCGTCCACGACATCAGCCTCGACGACGCCATGTCAACCTCTCCGCACTCTAACGCTGGCACTCCCTCCGTTGGGCATTTTCCCACTGGAGCAGAGCCCTTGTCGGCCCACCAAAGTCATTACAGCCTTGGTGCTGCCGCCGCCCAAGATCAGCTCCGCGCTTACACCAGCCCAGTCTCGTGTGCAGTGCAGCAACATCAGTACCAGGACGCACATGCCGGCCTCATCGAAGATTTGTCGTATCAGATGCCCATCACCAGTTACCCAGCTTATGGGACGCCGGTTCCGGAATGGTATACGAATATCAAGCCGGAAGAGACATGGCCCGGCTATGAGCTGCCCAGTAACCGTCTTTAAGTCTTTCCTCTGCTCGCGCTCGCAACGATCTCTTCCTGCTTGCTTGAAAATTGGCAGTCACTTTTTGCTGCTTTCTATATAATCATCGCCGTCGCCTCAGAGAGCCAATGAATGTCCCCAGCGCAGCCATTATCTACGTCGACAACGCGCAATTTTCCTTATAACGAATCTAACGACCTCATGGGCGGCTAACTGACTAACGCATTTCTTTCCTATTGACTCTTCAATCACGCTCTTCCTAAAAGCTCTATATCCCCCCCACCGTTTATCTCTGTCTTCGCGCGCTGGAAGTTCGCGCATATGTTGCTTGGCGTCTCAGGGTCGGGTTCGCGCGGTGGGTCTCGGATAATCAAAAGTCGTATGTGCAAATGACGATGCGGAGTACGAAACCAGGAGGGGTGGGAGAAGGGAGAGTAAGGCGAGGGAGAAGGGAGAAGAAGGAGAGGGGGGCTTGTGGATAGGGCAAGAGAGAGAGAGCAGATACATGGGGTTGCCTCGTAGCTAGCTACCTCGTCTCGTAGCTTTGTGCATAGGGACAGGGCGGCAAATCTCTGGATTGTTTATATGTGCTTGCTACCTTTGATGATGTCTATGTTGCGGCTGTGATCTCGTTGCACAATACCAGGTGGCCTTGCTGAAACATATGGGATGGGGGTTGGGGGGTAGGGTGCACGGGTTGTTTAGTTGCTGCTTCACTTTGTGGGTTTGTGCATAGGGGTAGGTGGTAAATTCTGGAGTTTTGAGGTGTGCTATTTTTGATGAGGTCTATATTGCGGCTGTGATCTCGTGGTATGATAATTGGTGGTGGCCTTGCTGGGAAATATGAAATAGGGGTTGAGAGATGAGATACATGGGTTGAACAGTAGCTGCTTCATTGTGTGGGTTTGTGCGTAGGGACAGGGCGGCAAGTTTTGGATTGGTTATGTGTGCTATCTTTGATGATGTGTATGTTGCGGCTGTGATCTCGTGGCACACCACTGCCTGGTGGCCTTGCTAAAAAAACAATGATTGGGGTTGAGAGATGAGATACATGGGTTGCCGAGTAGCTGCTTCACTTTGTTGGGTATGTGCATAGGGGTAGGCGGCGAACTTTGGGTTGTTTATATGTGCTATCTTTGATGATGTGTATATTGCTACTGTGACTCGTGGCCTGCTGCAGACATATGACTCTAAGCTTCAGAAGGCGGTTGTTGGTGAGTTGAGAAGGCTTACGAATGCTGTTTGTATCTGCTGCGGGTATGTTGCCGCATTGAACGAGATAAAGTATGTCCTACGTGCTAAAATCTTGGCAAAGTAGCGGGGCGGTTGCTGCGAGAGCAGTGGGAAGGTCTAAATCCAGCACGTCCACGCTGCTATGATTATGGGGAGTGAAATGATGGTTGCAGTAAGAGCAGCGATGAGGACCCATGTCCCAAAAGCTAGCAGGCGGGCGTGGCCATTTTGTGCTCAAGGAGATAATGCAATGCCCCTGAATAAGTGTCGTTAGCCATGTTCGGGCGACTGTAGGCTGTATCAAATGGACGCACCGGAAAGGTGGTTCATATAAACTCGCATGTCCAACGCGCAGGGGTGACAATACCATCCTCGGTGCTCAGGAAGGTTTAAATCAAGCCATGGATGGCACTTGAGTATCTCTTTGACGTCTGGAGAATATAATGGTGCGCACGTCCGTTTCCCAGGGAGTAATTTTAGAGAATCACGAAGCGAACGTAGGAACGGAAGCCTTTTTTCGTCGAGATGCAGTGAGAGTGTAGGTTGCCAGTGGATCAGAAGCTTCGAAAGAACCCACTGAACCGAGGTGAGGGACCTTATGTTTTCGGCACCTATGGCGTTCAAGAACCGGACCAAGTACTTTGATGGAACGGTGAAGGTGTTCATACCGTAGTAGATGGGGGCGACTTCAAGGTAGACCTGACGGCAAGTCGATGCGAGAGTGAATTGGGAGCTGAGCCTTTGCAGCTCCTGCTCGATGATGTGAATCTTGACTTGTCTCCCAGAGCGTAGATGACTGGGAGCTGATAGGATGCGGCCGTGGGGTTCCACAGGTATGGGCCCGTCAAAGACCATGACTGATTTCCATACCTTCTGCCGTAGCTCGACCGGTAATTGCATGATTGAAAAGATGGATGCGTCTTTGATCTGTAGAGATCCGTGTTCTTGACGCATAGGATTGGCTGGCAGCCTTCTCTCGTTTGATGCCATGCTTGCGATCTCGGTGGTGAGTATCTAAGATGAGATGTGGAACAGGAGGTTGTAGTGGGCAAGTACTTGGCTCAAGGGTAATAGCTCTGGATCACATGTCAACACTCGGGGTCAAGAGTGATGGCTGAAATTGCCGCAAGGAAGCTTCGGCACTCACTTGATGCGTGTTGAGGAGACAATAGTACTCAGCTATTCCTCACCGAGAGTAATGACTTTGGGATTTCCCTCAAGGCATGCTAAGGACCATGCACCACCAAGTCAAAGAGAAGAAATGCCGGTCTAGCCGTGGGCCTTCACTGGTCGAGATGACCAACGTGATAGCGAGTAAACGTTGGATTGTTTCACAATTCTATTTCAGCAGATGAAGCTCTGACCCTACATTATTACTATTGACCATTCGTGCGTCGAGGCAGGATCGGCCTGATCTGTTGTTCTCATGCGAGATCATATCTGCATCCACCTCTATCTTGCTCGATTTCATGAATACACGGGATCTGGTAAGGAGGAGCATTATAGATATCTTCTTGAGATGCTGAATTCGTTTTCGGACGCGAATAGAGACAGTCTACTCAGACCAATAAGAATCAATACATCTCACTAATCCTAGAGCGTGTTGGCTGTCTGCTTGGTAAGTTTGGTCTCCGTGACTCTGGTGTGACACCAGAAATCATAAGGCTCGTGGGCGGAGAGGAGGAACAGTCTTGTCCCCATCCCTGGACGAATCCCATTGTTAAGGTAACAAAGGTCTCTACATTCGAACTTCACGACGCCTGATCGAGATCATGCAACGATTGTAAGTGGTTAATTGCATGCTTCCAGTATTGAGCAACTTCAAGGTGGCGCCACATCGATTCATACAGGCTCTGGCATGACTCTGTACCAAAAATGACGTACTATGCTGTAGTGACGGATACGTGTGTTGCAACTGAATAGTCTAAACATAAGATAACGAAGGCTTGCATGATAGAGTGTGGAGACGAAGTAAGGTCAAGTAAACCTAAGTATCGTTCTCCACGTGATTTCAACGCTAGCCTGACGCTAGACGCCCTGGACACGGTGGAAAATGATGCCTTCCCGGACACTCCAGCCTGAGGTAAAGAAAGCGTTTCGAGGCCAGACGCAGTGTCCCACTGCACTGAACTGGTCACGAACACCATGAGATCTCTTGCGCATACCTAGCATTGGTTAATCGTCCTTTCCGCCCCTTCCACACTGCGTTCCAGTATCCAAAGCCAACATGGCCTTCCAGGCTCCTTTGACGGTACGTACATCGCCACTCATCCACCTAAACTCGACTGATGCCTTCTTTCCTAGAACATCTTCTCCATAACCTCTGAACTCTGGCCGTCGATGAAATCTACCCTGAGCGCTCCTTGGCAGACAGCATGGCGCTCAGGAACCCCGGTACAGCCTGCACATCGAACTTCAGACCGGCGGTCCTTCACAACAACCTCGAACTCTGCAGCCAAGGTACATTCAATGATAGTAACCGAACTGCGAGGTATGCTGACGGTGCTTAGGAGGCACCTTTACACCATGATCTTCCAGAATGTCTGGCCTCGGTGCCTGTCGCTTCCTTGCGGAATTTACAATACAATGCGGGATTGATACTATCTCTACCAACCTTACCTTCATCGAGGCAAATATGGCGTGCCAACCCTATTTATCAGCCTACTCCAGGCGCCCCTCGCTCCCTTCGTCCCTACTCCTCCTTCTGCCGACCGTTGAAGGATTTCACAAGGCATGGAAGACTTCTACCCCCAAACATGTACAACACGGTCCAACGGCGAAATCTGGCTGGAAATGCCTCGTCTCAGAATCTTCTCGCTCATATGGAGCAGACAGCGAACAACAATCCGACAAGCGCTACTGCTCAGAATGCCTTCTACTCGGCTTTGCTACGAGCGGACATGCCAGCAATCGTGGTTGAGCGATATCAGACTGGGCGTTATGCGAACAATTCGTCATGCGAGTCAACCTACCACCGTGCACTCGAAAGAGTGGGTGGCAGTGCCGCAGTCCAATCTGGGTTACAGACACAAGGTCCAAACGGGATGAGTAACTCGCAACTGCAAGCCATTGGACAAGCGGTAGCCGCTCAATCACACGGCGGAAACATTGCTCTGTCTCAGGCCAAGGGTGGCGCCAACGGTTCCGGAGCCAAGGAAAGTCCGCTCTACGTTGTAGTGGAAGAGTCGCTTAGCGGTACGATATTCAAATGGGCTAAGTTCATACTGTATTTCGGGCTCGTGACATACTTTTCCTTGGTCATTGTCACTATTGCTGTCGAGACCAGTGGCGTCCTAAGGAAAGTTGGCGGTACCGGGAACAACGAAGCTCAACCACAGCAGCAGACCGTACGCTTTACGGATGTACACGGATGCGACGAGGCCAAGGAAGAGTTACAAGAGCTGGTCGAGTTCTTGAAGAACCCCGAACGTTTCACAACACTGGGTGGGAGACTGCCTAAAGGGGTACTTTTGGAGGGGCCTCCAGGAACTGGGAAAACTCTTCTAGCTCGTGCAGTCGCCGGCGAAGCAGGTGTCCCGTTCTTTTTCATGTCTGGAGCCGAGTTCGACGAGGTCTATGTTGGTGTAGGCGCAAAGCGGGTGCGAGAATTGTTCAGCAATGCGCGAAGCAAGGCTCCAGCGATCATCTTCATCGATGAATTGGATGCGATAGGGTCGAAGCGAAGCGAACGCGATCCTGCTTATGTCAAGCAATCATTGAACCAATTGCTCACCGAAATGGACGGATTTTCCCAAGAAACTGGCGTCATTATCCTCGCCGCCACTAATTTCCCCAAATCTCTTGACAAAGCCCTGACCAGACCTGGCCGCTTCGACCGGACTGTCGTTGTTCCACTGCCTGATGTTCGAGGACGCGTGGAGATTCTCAAACATCATATGAAGAACGTTCAAATCGCTACAGACGTTGATGAGACCATCATCGCCCGTGGTACTGTTGGCTTTTCCGGCGCCGAATTGGAGAACCTTGTTAATCAAGCCGCGGTCCGTGCGAGTCGGAATCACTCGAAGAAGGTGACTATGGTCGATCTCGACTGGGCGAAAGACAAGATCATGATGGGTGCCGAGCGAAAAAGTGCAGTAATACAAGAAAAGGATAAGATCATGACAGCCTATCACGAGGGCGGCCATGCGCTGATGGCTTTGTTCACGAAAGGGGCGAGCCCGCTTTATAAAGTGACCATCATGCCTCGAGGCCGGGCTCTTGGCATTACTCATTTGATGCCGGAGATGGACAAAGTGTCCATGTCGAAGATGGAGATGCTTGCCCGAATCGATGTGTCCATGGGTGGCAAAGTAGCCGAAGAGATTATCTACGGAGCGGACCAAGTCACCAGCGGCTGTGAATCGGTTTGTACTCCCAGTTCTGCTCACTCTCAGAATCTGCTGATCTTTCCGCAGGACCTGCAAAGCGCTACCAGCGTTGCGTATGATATGATCACGCGATGCGGCATGTCGGAAACCTTGGGCCAGGCAGATCTCGCCTCATACTATGGAAGTCTGTCATCGGAAACTAAGCAGCAGATTGAGCACGAAGTGCGTAAGCTACTTGACGAAAGCCATCAGCGTGCTACCAAAGTTCTCAAAGAGCGACGAAAAGAGCTCGACATCATTGCCAAGAGCCTGGTAGACTACGAGGTCCTGAGCCTGGACGAGGTCCAAAGGGTGCTCAAGGGCGAGAAGCTGCAAAAATTGAAATCATCACCTCCAATGCCAATTAAGCTGCCGGAGATAACGCTCCCTCCTGGCTTTGGCGGCCTACCACCACCCCCTGGACCAAATGGCGTCGAAGGGCCATCCGGCCAAGGTGAGCCATCTGGCTCGAAGGGTGATGATGGTGCCAAGCTCTGAGATCTATCACTACTTGTGGTTTTCTTCATCTGGTGTTGGCAAGCGGGTTTCTATTGCATATTTACAGCAAACAGCTATGGGAAAGGATGGAGGTTGCGGTGCGATTGTACTTGATACCGGCTCTTGATGCCCCTGGCTAGAGGCGCAATCATATGGTATTACTTCTTCTCCACACGATTTGATAGCGAAGTTACTAGCACAAAATCAATGAGCTTTTAAGGAACAAAATCAAAGATTACTTGTTGGAGAATTGATTTATCTGCCAGCCTATGTGTATACTTTGATTGAGTTCAACAACACTGAAACTGATACACTACTCGCAAGCCATATGTGTCAGTCTTGGCAGGGGTGGTTAGATTTCAGGCTAGGGATGCAGGATCCTTGGTGCCAATGTGCTGCGGGGCGGATTCCAACGGCCCGATGAGGTGGACCCGTCTTAGCGCCGTGACCAAAGAAGTGATAGCGAATTGCAGTCCGTTCTCTAGATCCATCACCCAGCGAAGCAGATCGGGTCCGGGATCAGGGGCAGTTGGAGAAGGGAGATGACGAAAGGAGGCGGGGGATGGGTGGGTTTTCGGGTCATCACATCTAGAGGGACGGAGTATCAGACCGTCACATCCCCTTTCCTAATGACACTGAGAGGTTGACGGAATAAAGGAAGAGGAGACTCTTTCATCTCATCTTCCGTCAAAGCCTGGGAGCACTATGGTCATTGTTGGTTCGAAGTACGCAACAAAGGACCCCGATCCGATCTCAATCGTCAGTCTGAACTGTCGCGCCTGCCCATTGTACTTTCTCCACGGAGTCTACTTCACTCCGTACTTCCTTCGGCTTGCAAATATGTGCTCAATCCCCTGAGCCAATTGTGCTTGACATTGATCATCACTTTGCTTCATCAACACTTCTCTACCCTCTTGGTACCACTCCTTGTACTCAAACATCAATCAAATATTCACCATGGCTCAGCCCGGAAGACCCGCGCGTGTTTCTCGCTCACCTCCAACTGAGATGACCTCTCCACAGGACCCAGACGATCACCCGCGAAGCCCAAACCCCGCCTCCTCGTTACTTCAAGATCTGCTGCGCGAGAAGAAGGCGGAGAACCGACGGCTTGGGATAGCATCCGATACCCACCATCGAAGAGTCAGCACCCTAAGCGATGCTTTCGATGATCGAGATGTACAGAGCTCACCTATACTGCCACCTCCTCGGGACGATGGGGATCATGCGCATGCCAGACGCACCAGCGCCTTTGGTGGGAGGGATACCTCTGCACCCAAAGGCATGGGCATGCGCGAGATGGAGCAGGTAAGTCATCATTCTGGTTCCGCTCGCGATGCGTATACTAATGATTTCCCGCAGTACATCTCCAAACTCAACAAGCAAAATTTCGACCTCAAGCTTGAGCTCTTCCATAGACGGCAGCGCAACGAAGTACTAGAAACAGAACTGGCTAAGATGCATGAACTGGAGGGAGATAATGCAGAGCTGCAGTCGATCAACGAAGACCTTGTGAAAGAGTTAGAACTACGTGATGTTGCAGTCCAGGAGGCTGTCGAATTAATATGCCAGCTCGAAGCCAAGGTCGAGTCGATTGAATTGACAGAGCACACAAATGTCACACCAACCCGTGATGCTAGCAATCTTGTGTATTTACCATCCTCGCCTCCGCAGCCTTACCCTCGGAGAACCTCCCCCAGCACACCTCCACCCCATAAAGTCCGCGAAGAGCACTTGTCGCCACCACCACATCAAGGGCTGCTGCAAGAATATCCCGACCTATCTCTTCCGGAACCGTCAAAATCAGCCAGGCGAGCTCCGTCCTTTCTCCGTGAAGATAAACCCAGCACAAGCGCTCTTCGTAGCCTTTACACAACGGAGACCAACACAAGTTACATGTCGCTGAACCGAGCAGGTTCTCCGCAGAGAGACTTAGATCCGGACAGCTACACGCTCAATTCGCCAAGGTTAAGCATGCTCAGCGAAAGCAGCTTTATGAGTGTTTACGGGAAATCGTCGAGAGCGCCATTCGACCCATTACCGCCTGTACCACCTTTACCAGACCTGAATATTCCTCGTACCAGGACGCCCATGGAGTATAAGGGAGCCGAGAGAATAAACCCTGCTTTCACGAGAGGACTCTCTGACGCTTCTATCAAAAGAGCACGCGATAAGGCAACCAAGAGCGCTGCTCGTCAGGCTTCGAGTAACGAGTCGGAACACAGGTCAGAATTGTCATTCTTAAGCCGCGTCGAGCAAAGCACTAAAACTAAGCGCAGAAGCTCATCACACAGTCGAAGCGAACATCTGTCGAAGTGGCTCGACGAGGCGGTTTCTGGGGACGAAGGTAGCCCTCTGCATCATCGCAATGGTCGCCACCGGTCTCCAAAAGCTAGACGCTCGTCGCCCAAGCCAGCCTTTCCTGACCAATATTCTTCCATTGGAGAAGTACTCCATAAGCCACAGCCCAATGCGATTGAAGGAATCCCAACTTTGCCTGCACTGACAAAACCCATCTTCGTGGGCCCAGAAATCCTACCTCCAACCCCAGACACCATGAGCACAGCCCAAAAAGCAAACTCCTCCACACCCAGCATCATCACCGAGAAATCCGTCAAAGACATCTCTCGGCCCTCGAGAAGCCTCCATCCTACCAGCTCTCATCAACGCTCGCGCACCAAAGACTCTCTAGGCCTCGACTTCGAAAACGACATCTCCAGCTCCGACGACGAGCACCACTCCCTCCGCGCCCAGCGCAGCGAAGCCGACAGCACCGCCATCCCCCTCGACGCATTCGACTCTTTCCCCTTCATGGGGAGCGGTAGTTCCTCGAAAGCCAAGCGTATGCTGGGCGACGCCCCCTCTCGCCCACCATTAGCCACGAACCCTGGCGACGCCTACGCCTCCAGAGCGCTGTCGTACCCTTCGCCCAAGGCCGAGCACAGGCGGAGCTCCATTGCCACGACGCCAACTCGGCCGGAGCCAGTTCGGGGAATCACGACGCAGGCGCCGCTATCACCGAAACAGTGGATCAGCAAGGGTGCCGCTCCGTCGCCATCGGACCTTCAAGCACAGAACCGACCCGTCCGCCCATCCCACGACGTCGCGGCGGAGTCTCCACAAGCAGAGTCTAAGATCCCGAAGACGACGTCGAGCAGGCTGAAGACCCTGTTTCGGCGCTCGAATAGCACTTCTAGCCAAGCCATTCTGCTGCAGCAGCAGGAGCAGCAGCGACAGCAGCTGGATGGTGAGGCTAAGGCCGGAGCGGGAGAGAGTAGGATTGCGAGGCCGGGGACTGTGGGTGGTGGTGGAGGTGGGGTTGGGAGGAGTGCGAGCGGGAAGGTGTTTGGGGGGAGGAGAAGCTGAGACGGTGGGTTGTGTTGGGGGTGTGTGGGAGTAGCGTGTTATGAAAGGGGTGGCTTGTCTAGAACGTACTGTAAAGTATAGGTGTGGAGACTATCATAATGATGGCCTGAACTAGGTGCTATTCCATCCTCCCTGTCCAAGTTCTCAATTGTGAAATCAGTCTTCTCGAATAGCAGTAGTGCTCTTTCCCTCCATCCACACCAACTGCAAATAGGCCCCTCGACAATTTTCCTGCGCTCCCTCCATCCATACCAACTCCAAATAGGCTTTTCGTCAGCTCTCCTGTGCCGCGCATAGCATAGAAGCATCGATCATTCGATATCTAAAGCGCATTTTCGCGACATCCGCGAGTAAGAAAGCTGCTCCTTTAAAAAGGGAATGAGGGTTTCTAGATTGAGGTATCGGGATATTGGAGTAGCTGTTACCAAAACACGGTTTTATACTCGTCCCTTGGCTCAAGCCGTCGCTGTTCAGACCTTGCCTATCAATCCACCCCCCCCTCTCTGTCATCAGCGCGCACCCAACTTCACCCCCGCCCCTCCGCCCTCCCCAGCAACCCCTCGCCTAATTCCACAGGTTTGAATCCCTCTTTCTTGCCATCCCCTCCCTTAGCACCATCACCTCCCGCCCTCGCCTTCGCCCCTCCCCTCGCCCACACCACATCACCCCTCAAAAACACAACCGCCCCACCCCTCCCGCTCGCCGACCCCGTGATGCGGAACAACGGCTGCCCGCTCGTGGGGTCGGCTTCGCGCAGGGGCAGGAAGAGCAGGTTGTTGGCTGCGCACCAGTCCTCGACGACGTCGCGGAAGGTGGTTTCATGCGCTGGTTGCGGAGTCGATATCTCGGGTCTTGCGGGTGCGGATGTGGTCCCGTTTAGGAGGGAAGAAGTCATGGTGGTTGGTGGAGGAGGAGGTAATTCCCCGATCCGCTCGGGCCCGAGATCGAGTGCTAGGGATATGGTTTCGAGACCTTTGGTCCATTCGGCGTCGAGGAGGGGGTGCGCAGGGAGCTGCTCCTTCCACCAGAGGAACCATTGCCGGATCTCGTCGTAGTTGGGGCTGCTGGTTAGCCAGAGGTGGAGGGTCTGATGCCATTTGGGGAAGAATTCTGAGATGAGCAGCTGGGCGGTTGTGGGCGGGGGGAGGAGGGGCGTCCATTGTTGGATTGTGGTTAGGGGCTCGAGATCTTGGTCTGAGGGGTCGATGAGGAGGGTGGTGCGCAGGTGGGTGGCGAGGCGGGGGAGGAGGTGGCGGGTTAGGAGGGCGGGGAGGTGGGTGGTTAGGATGGGTTGCCAGGGGGTGAGGGTGAGAGGGTGGCGGGTGAGGGGGTAGGTTTGGAGGAGGGATTTGATCTTTTGGCGGAGGGAGAAGAGGAGGCCGGTGGGGGAGGTGGGGGAGGTGTGGTAGGTTGAGAGGAGGGGCAGCCAGGGGAAGATGTAGGTGTGGGGGTCCTGGTGGGAGGAACGGTGTTTGCGGCTGCTGCGGTGGGGCTGCCAGGATTGGAGGGAGGTGGTGAGGCGTTGGACGATGAGGTTGTCGAGGAGGGAGGTGGGGATGAAGGCGGGGAGGAGGGGCTGCCAGGCTGTGATGAGGGCGAGGAGAGGGGTTGGGTCGTGCGGGTCCCAGTCGTTGATTATGGCGCTGCGGACGGGGGGGAGCCAGAGCGTGTAGAGCATGGTTTCGTAGGCGGTTGTGGATTTGCTGGGTGGTTTTGTGTAGGAGGCGCCATTCTGCAAGGCGAGTTCTGTGTTTGTGGGTCGAGGTTTGATGCCGAGGATATGGGAAAGACGTTGGAGGTAGGGAACGAGGTGGAGTGGTTCCTGGAGGGGTGACCAGTCTTGAAGGGAGCTCTTGAAAAGGGGGTGGATTGTAGCGACGGCGATTTCTTGTAGCGTGGAACCTTCGACGTCGCCGAAGTGGGCGATTTGCACGGATTCCAGTTTCGCCGTTAAAGCTTCCCATGCCGAATTGTGCGTATCGTTGTCTGAGATGTGTAGGGACAACCGTTGCAATTCTTGAACAGCGCTGGTTATGTCCTCCAATTTTCCAATCTCGTCGTGCTGCTCTACAATCTCCGAAGCCATCTGGCTTTCTTGAAGCTCAAAGAATTTCTTTCTTTCCGACAGCGTGTTCCACTCATCGGCGAACGCTTCCAAGTCTCTTCGCGCTCTACGAGCAATCTTCTCCGCTTCAGTCTCGCTCGGAACCATAGTACTGTAGGAGCTCATGAGCCCTGACGTCGAGGTGAGAAGCTTCGTCTCCGTACCCGTCGCATCAATAATATACTTGAGCACATTGGGAACCTCCAGGCCGTCTGCCGCTGCTGCTATCTCGGTGGCTGTCCAGTACTTCGTTTTTGGTCTCGACGGTGTAGCTCCTCCGCTTGTGGCTCCGAAGATGCGCTTCTCCTTCAGCTTTTTCTTGCGCTTCTTCTCTTCTTCTTCGGAATCCTCCAGAATTTCCCCACGGAGTGTCGCCTCTCGTTTCTCCTCTTCCTTGGCCTGCTTGGTTTTCTCTTTCACCGCACCAAGCCCCGCTCCTTGTGGCCTCAGCTGCGTGTCCACGGGCGCCAATCTTCCCTGTCCTGTAGCACCGAGACCTCGCCCCTCAACATGACCCATCTTCGCCATCATCTTCGCGGCAAAGGAGTTTGGGTTGGCCGCCGGTGACGCCCCCGCCCTCGCCGCCGACGGAGTCTTGGTCCTGCCATTGAGGGCAGGGTTGGGTTTACGTCTCTTGTGTCTGTGATCTGAGTCGTCGGAATCACCGTCCGCATGGGCATTCCCTAGTCCGGAGTGTGACATGTTCGAAGGCAGCAGGATGCAAAGTCAAAGAAGTATATGGGTGGTTGAGTCAATCAGGCAATATCAAAAGTCAGGTCGGGGAAACTTCGGTCCGATGCGGGAGCGCAAGAAAGAAGGGCTTGCGTCAGTCAGCCAATCAGTATTGACAAGAGTATCTAGGTACACAAAAAGCTCCTGCATACTTTACATGTACGATGGTCACCGGGCATTATATTATGCGGTGATACTGCCACCCTTGTCTCGATTTTGCGTTAGCAAGGGGCATTTCAGTTTCTCTTATCTCTCGTTCATTGTCACCATGCTATCTGCGAAGTCCCGTGCATCATTGCCGTATACGACTTCTAGGAGGCTTTCTTTGACAGTTCTAAAGATAGAGTCTGGGGGACGTGCGTTATCTTCGTACATCAGATAAAGTACGCCGCATCGCAAGTCGCTTAGCCGTCCGCTCTCTTCTCGCGAAATTGCCCGTAGACTCGGGGGAGGCTCGAGCAACCAGATCTCGTCTGTCTGCGGGTCGTTCGAGCCTGCTTGCTTAGGATGGCCTACAACGCTGTATCACAGGGCGAGCACGACGCACTGTCCGACTCGGGCTCGAGCGGTTCCGCATCTCCAGATTTCCACCTCAAAAATCCCTCTCGACCCCTATCGCTGAAGCGTGATACCTCTTTTCGTTCAGCCAGGATGTCCGACGCGTCTCGAGGCAGCTACACGCCTTTGCAGCATCCCACCCCAGATTTACAAGCTCTCCAGGGAGCGTATATTAGTAATATCGAGCGACTGGAACAGAGTGCGGAACGCCTGAGCCAGTCAGGGTCCGATATTGGTGAAGAGCTGAGAAAATTGAAACTAGAACAGAAGAAATCGGAAAGCCGCAGGTCTTCGCTATATAATCGTCAGGACCAGGACGACGAAATATACTCGCCGCCGAGTCGACAATTCTCCTATGGCTACGGTTCGCATGCGTCGAATTCCATTGTGGGTACAAACAGCGTTGCAAGGTCTGGCGGTTTCTCCCCAGCCGCGTACGTCGCCTCTCCTCGAGAATCTATTCGGTCAGGCTCGTGGTCACACCACAGCTCTTTCAGAGCCAGATCTGGTTCGCAGGGCTTACGCATAAAACAACTTGCCAACATCAAAGACGAGCATCACGCGACAGAGGCGACCAAGTCTCCAGATCTTGGAAACCTGGTGCCCATCGTACCTCCTCCGCAACCAGCAAACAATGTACTTCGCATAACAAACAACGAAGCATCCGATGTAGATGTCGTGGAGCAGTCAGCTCCTCCTTTACAGCCGGAGGATCAGGAGAACGTAGACGCACCACAGAGACATGCATCCACGGATACTTTTCAGTGGGCTAACGAGTTCTTCGAGGATTTTGACGGCGTTCATATTCGGCCGCAATCTCCAGAGCAGTCACCAGACCATGACGTGGTCGAGACCGTACCAGATGAGGTACCCGTCCAGAAAAGCCTCTCATCAGGTCGTCCAATTTCATACATGGATCCGCAACCAGGCGAAAATATGGTTTACTATCCCGCCCCCGTTCCGATGATGTTGAATCTCCCACAAAAATTATCAAAGCTGCCCTCAACGCCTTATCGAGACAAGCGGAAATCGCAAATGCTTAGCGACCTGGAACCTGCGGCACGTAACGCAGCTCCATGGCTACCTCATCCCCTGGGAGAGGAGGAAGAATCTCCAGTTCCGGATCTCGAGCCACCCTTGACAAAAAGAGACAAGCGACGGTCGGTGGCTGATCTGCCGCCACAGCTACGGGCAAGTGTCTACTTCGACTACCCGTCCGTACCGCAGGACATTCAATTGAAAGGAGACTCGGCTGTGGCCACATTGGACAGCATCCTCGATGCGTCCGCACACGCTCCAGTGAGTGCATTCACAGATCATCCGATCGCCGGACATCTTGGACCGGAGGTATACGGCAGGGCCACGGCTCGCAATCGAACCAGCACTCTGCCGCTGGAATTCACTGAGAACCGCAAGCGCAGGAGCTCTCTGCATATGCTACGACGAAACAGTAGCTCCAACATGCTCGAAGACCCCAAACCACGCAACAACAGCATGCTCAGCCTAGGTAACTTCGGTAGGCGAAAAAGCAGCATACCTCTAGATGAGAATGAAGTACAAGCCGCAACGCACCACAGCGAGGAAACGCCGCTCCAAATCTCGGAAGACACCGTCCACCTCGGCGGCGTTGAATGCGAAGAAGACGAATTTCACGACGCCCAAGAGTCCCTAGCTCCCGAAGACGAGCATCAACGCGTTCCCGGCGACGACGGTGACTTCACCGGCGCGCCCACAACTCTCCTCGCCGAGCTGCAGCTCCGAAAACAGCATCAGAAACTCCGCAACCGCCAAGCCGCGATCGCTTACCCCAACGGCATGCATTCCACCCTTCTCGAGATGGACGCCGTCGCTCAAGTCGAGAAACGTTCGCGCGAGAAGCGACATATCCAGCTCGCCTGGGAAGACCCCAATACGCAACAGCCCGGCGCCGAGAACGACGACGACGAAGATGTCCCGTTGGGGATGCTCTTCCCCACTCAAAAGATCAAACGCTTTGGCCGCGCAGAGCAAGAAGCACCATTAGGACTCATAGCGCGTCGCGCCATGGAAGACAACGAATCGCTCGCCCAGCGCCGTGCCCGTCTCCGCGGTATTCCCCTGCACAACCAGTCCTCAGACCGCCTCGCAAACATCTACACCCACGCGCTGCCCACCTCCTCAGCCCCTAACAACATGGAGCCGCCCGCCCAACCCGACGAGATCGAAGGCGAAACCCTCGCCCAGCGTCTCAAGCGCCTGAAAACCCAAAAGTCCACCAAGATCCCCGCCTCGCGGCCCGTGAGCGGCGATTTCGCCAGCGAGATGATGAGCCAATTCGGCGGTCTCCCCGAGGTTTCGAAACAAGACGAGAAGAAAAAGTCCTCCCCTGCGGACCCAATGACGAACATCATTACCCCCAGCACGATCACCGATACCAACCTCAACGACGAACCCCTCGAGGAGACCCTCGGGCAGCGCCGCCTCCGCCTCCAAGCCCAGCGCCGCACCAGCAACGGCACCGACCCCACCAACCCCACCGCCGCCCCACCCGCAGCAGAATCTCGTCCTCCCCCTCCCCGCAAGCGTCACAGCATGGCCACCATCCTCAGCGCGCACCCCGCCGCGGGTGCTGGCTCTCGCAGCTTCTCAAACAACATCCCTACCCCACCCCAGGCACCAATCTCCCAGCGCCAAACCAGCTGGACGAGGAAAGTGTCCGCGGGCGCGATGCCCGTGGCTGCGGGCATCGGGGTGCCGAATCCGATGTCTGTGGCTGTGAAGGGTGGGGTTGGGGCGGAGAAGGAAGGGGCGGGGATGGATGCGAGGAAGGGGGATATGATCGATCGGTGGAGGCAGAGTGTGCTGTTTTGAGGGGGGAGATGAGGAGGAGGGAGGAAGGTGGAGGGCAGGTGGAGTGGAGGGGAGGGGAGTAGAGGTTTTGAGACGACGGGGACTCGAAGCAATACAGTGCCTTTGGTGCACGCAATGGAGCTAGCTGCTCAGAGGGCTTGCTAACCAAGAGAGGTTGAGCAGTGTCATAAGCGAAGATTAGCGATATGATAATAGAAAAGGAAAAACTTCAAACAGCTTTCTGAGCGTGCAAGACTACTCGAAGTAGGGTCACGAACGCTTCCATTCGAAGCCCCAGAGATCATTCCTCTGCAACCAAAAAAAGCACAATCCCACAGCAGTAGTAGAAATACAATTTCATTCGTTGTCACCCAGCTAAACGTCCTGCAGAATCTTAAGTGAGATACCGATACCAGCCCCAAACGACCGCGCTCGCAAATCCCCAAACAAACCTTTTCCCCATGCCCACCCCAGCCACTTGAGATTTGGTGTCCTCCATCTCAAGCCATAAACCCCCCGCTCTCTTTTCCCTTGTATGAGTAATCCCTTGCGCACGCGTTCAAACCCCTCTCTCTAGACTCGAATCAACAGGACAGGTGTGTAAAACGACGACAGTAGAGTAAAGTAGAGATCCCATTTCCTTCCACTATCAAACAGCTAACCTAATCCCAACTACCAATACATGTTTCACAAACAAGCTCGTGGAACACGCTGCAGAGCTTTTTGAACCGAGGTGATGATCAAAGAAGCCTCACCACACCGAGCCCGCAAGCCTCTATTTTCCGTTCGGTTGGTGTTGGAAATAGCAAGACATCGCCGAACCAAACCCTTCCTCGTCTTTCTAAGGGAAAATTTGTCGAAGCTCTTATCTTGGACTTTGAATTGATAAGATGATATAGTAGTAGAGACTTTTTTGGTTTCGCTATTAGAACATAGCTGAAGGAAGTACAGATACAGGACTTTTCGAACTGAGGTACCGATACAAGAAGTCCAACAACATCCCTCGAAAATCCAAAGGACTTTTCCCACATCCCTTTCGTAGATTGATGTTGTTACATGTTAAGACAGCGACGATCGAACCCAAGATTCCCCCCTTTTCCTTCCCCCCCCCCTCCCCCCCCCACAGTCAAGCTTTTGAGAAAGGACGCCACTTGAACTCCCTCCTTATCATGAGTTTTGGAGCAAAGAGAAAGAAACGAAAAGATGCGAGATCCAAAACACCATCACTTCTTGAACATATAATGCCCATACAACCCGCCCACCTCCCCCACCGCAACCGGACACTTCCTCATCCCCCACCACATCGCACCCATCTTCCACGCCCGCTTCCCGCCCGCATTGCCACCCTCACCCGCCGTCGGCTCGCGCACGTACCAACCCCTACGCCCCAGCTCCTTGACGACCCAACCCAGGCGTTTATTCGTGTTACGGCATTCGCGCAGCGAGGAGATGGCTTTGTCGCCGAGCTCGAGGACTTCGAGGGGCTGGGAGGCTTTGGAGAGGAGGATGCAGGTAGGGGCGAAGAGGGTGGGTTGGGTGATGGAGGGGGTGTGCGAGAGGTCGAGGTAGTGCAGGGATGGTGGGGTCCAGGTGGGTTCTGCTTCTGCTGCTGCGAAGTTCGGTTGGGAGCTTGATGCTGAGGAGGTGGAAGGGGAGGAGGGGGCGCGGAAGATGCTGTTGATGTCTTGGAGAGTGAGTTTGGAGTGGCTGAGGGAGAGCTCCTCGAGGTGTTTGGTCAGGGGTAGGAGATGCGGGACGTGGTCGGAGCGGATTTTGGCGCCGTTGAGGTTTAGTGAGCGCAGGGTAGAGGGCAGTTGGGGGAGGAGGACGTCGATGTCGGTTTCGGACAGGAGGCGGTAGGAGGCGATGTCGCAGGCTAGGTTTAGGTAGACGAGGCTGTTGACGGAAGGGTGGGAGGCGAGGAAGTCGACGACGCCGGCACCGGTGATTTGGGTGCAGCGGCCGAGATTGAGGTGCGTGAGGCGCGCGGTGGGAGGGATCGAGGCTAGGGCGCGATCGGTCACGCGCGTGTGTGCAACGTCAAGGTGGGTGAGGGCAGGGAGGTGAGGGAGGAGACCTTCAAACGTGGATGATTGCAGGGTGAAGCATTCGTGCAGGCCCAAACGACGGATCCCGAGATCCCTGCCTGCAGGGCCATTCAGAGTCCTGACGACAGTGGAGAGGGAATTGACAAATGATCCGGATGCTGCGGCGCAGAAGTCAATTGCATGCAGCTTTGGAAGGCCGTAGAAGAGTTTGCGAATGACGGGTTCATCGACATCTTCGTCAAGGTGCTCTTGGACGAGGACTTCCTTGAGATAAGGTGTGAGCTGCAGACACTTGAGCAAGGTGCGAGATGTCATATTCTGGATTTCGGTGTTCATTTGTCGGGTTCGACCGAGACCAACCGAGGTGAAGTGTGACAGATCTAGTCTGCGGACCAGCGTTCCCAGACCGGGATGTTCGGAAACGTGGTTCATGAATTTCCCAAAGATATGAGAATGGGGAATGGTGATGTGATTGTACAACGTATTGATGGTTGCCACATGTATTAGTCGGGATGTCAGAAGGCAAGAGATAAGGTCGACATTTCTCGGGGCGTACGTCGCTGGCGGTAGAGATAAAGCGAGCTGGGCAATAATCTCATCTACGCGAGTATCAGCTATCAGAGCGGCAGCTTGCATCAGATCTGGTACTTACCTAGTATCTCTGCGGGCAACCGTTCCAGGGGTGCTTCCCCCGGCCCATTCGGCTTGGCAGGTTCGATGGTAATCGGTTGACGTAGAGGCTCCCATTCCGATCCGGACAGCTCAGATATGCCAGTCCTCATGCCTGTGTAGCTTCTGCTCCTTCGCTTGCCCGTTGGCCTCCATGTTGGAGACCTACCGCACCGGCAGGCGCACGTACAGGCATCGTTGGCGTCGACATGGTCGAAGAGTCCATGAGTCGCGGACTCTCTGACGGGGGAGACGGAGGTGTTGATGGACTCAAGGAACGATTGGGCGGTGGCTGATCGCATCGTGCAACGATTAGTGGGTGGTTGAGACAGAAAATTCTGATCAAGGGATCCTTACAAGAGGATTCTTCCTTGACGCATGCCCTGGGGGTCTGTCTTATTTCATCCTTTGGGCTTGGCACTTGTGATGTGCACGGTGCAGCAGGCATAGAGCAAGAGGTGGAAGTAGATGCGCGCTTGTCGGGTGTAACAACGGGCCGCCGATGGTAATGCTGCAGAGCGAGCTCATGCGCGGTCTCGAGATCTGGGGAAGGCGGAGATGAGGCTCGTCGATTGGTTAGTGTGTGGTAATCTGCTGCGCGATATTTCGTAGGTGAGCTTCCTGTTTGAGTCTCGCGGAATGAAGGCATCATGTCGCCAATACTTGAAGCTCTGACGAAAGGCGCTTGAATGAACAACGAGTGTTTCTTGATTAGGGAGTAAAGAAACAAGGTGGGACAGCCAAAAGATCGAGCGCGCAGGACGAAGCGTCGACGACGACGTGAACTGCGATCAAGAACACAAGTTTGGCATAAGAACACGGTTACTGAGGGGTCTGCAGCAACTTGAAGGAAAGAAGAGAGCAATGAGAAAATTTCGATGGAAGACGATAAAGGTGGCGGTTAACTCAGTGTTACGGGCACTGAGTCACCTGGGACAGGCACGGTCCGGAGCATTCACCGCACGCGTTAGTTTTTGCTTGCTGGTCTTGGGTCTGTTCGTCGTACGACGAGTTAGCGAATTACATCATCAAAGCGAGTGTGGTGGTGTCATTGGCCTCGGTGAAGGCGGTCTCTACGATGTTTTGCTGAGGGAGGAGGTTTTCTCGGATTATTATGGGGTAATAGCGTCAGCTTTTCTTCCATCCACGTGCCAGTCGTGACTAATAGTCCTCTCCCTTGATTATGCACACATTCTTGGCGAAGCAGTGCTCGACCGTGTTCCATAGAAGACAGCATTGTACTCCGATCCTCATTAGTATTGCTTGAGTAGTGGGTTTGAAGAAGATGGATTTCGATCTGTTGCCAAGACCGGAGCATCAAGCGCCGTCACCACCTTCCCATTGGCTCGCTTGCCTCCGACGTTGGCAGTATTCGAGCTCCAACGTTTCTGTACCTGACTAAACCCAAACCATACATTCAAACAAACATCGCGCTGGGATGCGCTCAGACCTGCACAACGTCCTTGCGATCGGGTCAGATGAGATGCCCACCCCGGATCAACTCCTAGCCGGACTGCGACACTGGCGCTACAGCGGACGACGGTGCGCACACACACCAGCCTCTTGGCTTATCGCGATCAAAGGATAGGATCGCATACAGACGGCATTGATATTGCATGCATCTCGTCATCCGAAAATCTTTACCCCAGATTCCTATAACCTATTTCCCCACAGAGCAAGCGTTCCGGTAGGACTATACACAAAAGCGGTAAGGCCTCCCTGCGTTGGAACAGAGACCCCGGACCAGCACCATTGTTCTGTGCTCATCGAAGCTTTCCTCGCCGTCTAGGCGCTGGCGTCCCATTAGGAACCGTCACTTCCGCCACTCTCTTCGATACTGGTGTTCTGTTTGCTGCTCCAAGGCCGCGCAGTCTCCTACCCTTGGGTCGCTTCTCCTCTGTTTCCTCTTTCCCCTCTTCTTCTGCGGCATTCGGGTGATCTGGCTGGGAGTAGTATACCAGTCGCTCGTCCCAGCCTACCGACTTGGGATTCTCGTGCGCATGCATGCGAGTGGAGCTTGTCTCCACCGTTTCCGCTGTCAGATTCTGCAACGCCACGTTGGGCGGCTTAGACTGCCCTTTGTTGCGTCGCGTGTTAGCTCGGGTCTGGACCGCCAGCTCTTGAGCCATCGATTTCTGCAGCACCACAGCGTCCGTACCGTCTGCTCTTCGCACGGGGATGAAACTTGGAGCGCCTGCAGGTGCCTTCGCTGGTGCAGGCAGACGGGTCCGGGTGCTTCGTCGACACGACGTCGGCTCTGCGGTAAGTTCGTCAACGTCATCAAAGCTGAAGGCATCGAGTCGCTGCTTTCCTGGCGGTGTCCCGGGTCGATTGGCCAGATCCTTGGGTTTCTGTGGGGATGGAGAATTGCTCGTGAGTTCGGTAAGTGCTTTGCGTGGGGAGCGTCTTGGCGATGTCGGGGGAGGCAGGCTTGTAGGCTTCTTAATCATTTTCTTCGCTTGTGCTCGGTTAAGGAAATCCTTCAGTAGGTTTGTATCGTCGCTGAAACGTGCACCAGATCGGGTGGTCTTGACGGGCATTGCTGCAATCGGCTCGCTGTTCGACGTTGGTTCTGGGGCGATGGCGGCGTATTCAGAGAGTTCATCGTCCTGATTATCCTTAGACCTTGATGTTAAAGCACCCCCAGCATTTCCCTCTGTAGGCCGAATAGATTCTCGGACAATTTGGTCCTCCCCGCCACAATCCTCATAGCTGCCTGCTCGTTCTGCTTCACCCTTACACTTCGGAGATGGACTCTGAAGTTTGTTGCTCTCATCCCAAAGCACTGGACCATTTGGCTCACTAGCTTCGATGGGTGACCAGGCTTCGGGCAACACAGTCGAAGCACCTTGGTCTAGCTCTTGATCTTCCGCGCAATTGCCCGCTCCGATAATGCCATACGTAATTTCCGTATCAGGAAAAGCCGAACAGATCACTTCTGAGGCTTCCATAGATTGCGCAACGGTTTCTTGATGCTCGATATCGAAGCTTTGAGGATCTTTATGTAGTAATTTGACACCATCTCTTTTTCCAGAGTCATCAGCTTCTACTTCTCCATAAGATACCAGACCGTCCCCGTCCTCGGATTCCAGAGCATTGCTGTTCATCAACTCCACGGAAGCCATCTCAAGCCTGTTGATAGCACACGGAACCGGAGACGAAGGCTCGGCATCTGATTTTCTCTGTATTGAGAGGCTTTCGCTAGATTTGGGTGTGTTACGCAGCCCATCTTGTAAAGTGTTTGATTGAGGAGTCCATCGCATAGACTGCGGAACGGACATCGACTCGGCGATGGGTGTTTCTAGTCGGGTCGACGGAGACTTGGGTGACACTCCAACCTCATGGTTCACAGTTGAGCCAAAAACAAAGATCGGCTTCATGGGGGCTGTAAGAGGAGTGCCAATCTCTGACGGCAGACGAATCTTGATCTCTTTGTCATCAATGGGCGGTTCCTGGCTGGTCTCTGATTCCTCATGCTCAACCAGCTGAGCCGTCTCTACGCTAGTAGCCTCAATCGCCAGATCCTCATCAGATTCTAGAGCACGACTGGCCAACAAATTGGTAGAATCTTCTGCGGGTGCGCTCTCATGTTGAATCTCAGTCTCGGTGTTGGCTCTTCTAGCGACCGGTGACGCTGTATCCTCCAGCACCTCCTTAAAACCTTCCGCATATGGACCCTCTCGAGCTCGCAAATCGTCTTCCTCAACCTCCTTCTCTTCCATTGCAGGCGAACGGATGATAACAGCAAAGTCAGGCTGAGAACGTGACTCAGATTGCTCCGGATCTGTTGGTGCCTTGGCTGGGCCAGGAACGGGCAAAGGCGCATCGAAGCAGGCATTCTCTGTCGGCCTCTGCTGTGAGACAACCTTTCGAAAACGATCAGGCTTGAAGCTTTTCCGCCTTACGGACTTTCCTAGAAAGCACCACATATTAGACGAATCCTTCTCAGTAAAGACTGAACATCTTACTCTTAGGGGTACCGGAAGCCTGCTCTCGCAGCGTAGTAGTAGAATTATTTGCAGCGGACGCTCCTTCCCTTGCCCTAAGCTCCGGCGCATGCCTCAGGCGCTTCACAGGTCTCCTGCCAGGAGTATTGGCAATCGCTTCAGGTTCTTCAGCTGCCTCTTGTATCTTCGAATTGAGATTTGTCTGCGTGGCTTCCTTTGGTTTCGTCTCATATCGCTTCCAGACCTTCTTCCCATGACGGTGGCTCTTGATAGGCGATTTCGGCGCACGTTCCCAAGCCCGTGGTCGTCGTGAGGGGACTTCGACCGCGAAGTTGAACAGCTGCGACGCGGTCGCATCTTCCATTCTGAATTACCCAATTCGTGAGGCTGAGGAAGGTGCGATGGAATGGAAGGGGAGCTCTTGGAGGGGAAAGCGCGCAATAAACAAAGGCAAGGGCAAGAGCAAGATCCCTGCACGATGAAGTCTTGGCACTCTTGGCATTTAAGCTACGATTGACGACTTGAAAACCCTAGAGGTACTGAACGCAGCTTGAACGTATTTACTTTATCATGCCTTAGCCTGTCCACTCAGTCCGATAATAAACGCTCCCCACACTCGCCATGCCCCCCAAAACCCCCTCCACCACCACCGCCAAATCTCTCGCTCCCCCGCGCCTGCCTCCCCTCCCGCGCCTCCGCGTCCGCCGCCCCAACCAAGCCGAAGCCAATCCCTGCTTGGGCATCATGTCTTCCGTGCTCAGTATTTCTTCCCTCCCTCTCCCTCTCTCCCTCGCTGTTCAGGTACGAAGGATGTTGATGAAATGGCTAACACGAGGGGGCAGGTTGCTGGGCTTCCTCGGGGTACACGTCCGAAGGATGTATCAAGCTGGAGCAAGCGCTGCGGACGTGCATGGATGAGCCGAGGGCGAAGGCGGGGAAGAAGAATACGATTAATTATCATCTGAGCAGGCTGTATCCGAAGATTGCGGGGCCGAGGAAGAGGGGGAAGTGAGCGTGGGGGATGGAGGTTTGGTGGTTGGGAGGGTTTTTGACCTGAGGAGGGGGGAGGGGGGGCGTTTGGTGCTGGCCGTTATATTGGTCTAGGAGATCTTGGGGTGAGATAAGCATTTGTGTACAAAAAGATATGGGGGCATCAGCGTTGCATGGCAGGCGTTGGGGGTTCTGTGGAGACTTTCAATCCAGACGCCTGGTGAGTCTTGTGAAGGGTCTAGGGACCGCGTGAGGAGAAATGTGTACCTTGTACATAGATAAGAAGGTTTTATGTCCGAACAAGATGGCCCCACCGCCTTCAACAAAATGTAGAATTGTGGCCCCAAAAGGCTCGATTGGAATGCCATGACCAATACCACCCAACACCTACGCTAATCGCATGTCACGGAACATCAAATCGGCCTAGCTCTCGTACTAAACTCCTTTCTTCCCCATAGGCGAATCCTCGCTGGCTGGAGTCGATGTGCCAGTGGATTCCGCAAAGTCCCATCCGCTACCCTCTTCGCTCTCTCTTCGTCTCGTATGGCCTCTACGAGTCATGCTCTCCCTCAGCTGCTTCGTCAACTCGTTCTGGCCCTCTCTTGAATTGACAGTACTCAGTTTCGACATTCCACTCATACCAGCAAGGCCTCCATGCGACCCACTTCGGCTACGGCTCCGACTTGGCGGCCGACTTGCGAAGAGACCCACGTTGCTGAGATTGTGCAACGATTCGTTACGAGGTAAGTTCGCAGAGCCGCCACCAATACTGGCTTCTGCGTCACCACTTGGAGGCGTGACGGGCCGAAAGGCGCCTGGTGTGCGAGGAGACTTGGGCGAGGTCGGTTCTGAACGACCACCGTCCCTAGAAAAATCATCAATAATTCGGTTGGAGTCGAAGTCGGGAAACATCTCAGGGCCCAGGGTATTGATCAAGTCCGTGACTTCCGCAGAGAGTGTAGCGCGCTTCTCTCGAAGTTTGACCAGTGTATTTGCGGAGCTGGGGTTGAGGGAGAGAATGAGAGGCCGGAGGGACTTCAAAATGTCCATGCCTGTTTCGCCGAAGCGGAGAGCGGCGAAGGTGATTGATGGGAAAAATATCAAGCTGAAAATCACGACCATCCAAACAGGAACCCATTCCGGGACGTAGCCTTGGACTCGATTGCGGTACGTCCACCAGGTCAAAAGTACGGTGTAGGTAGCATAGAGCAGAGGCGCAAGTCCCATCGATACCAGTAGCTTCCAAGTAGCCATTACGTCTCGTCCCTGGAGCTTTACTGTCGAAGCGGCCAGGGCCGCACGTGATTTTCTGATGGATATGACCTTTGATGCAACGAAGATAGGCGCAAAAAGAACCAAGCCAGGCAATGTTCCAACAGCCATCATGGCGAGTTTCCCAAGCCTATAGAAAAGCGTGAAGACGACCTGATGAACGGAAAACTTGGCATATTCGACTTGATGATCTCGGACGCCTAGAAGCCATAGCTGCTTGTTATAAGCGTTCACCGACTTCTTCAGGTTGACCATGCGAGGGTCATCCTTGTATTGAACGTAGCCCTTGACAAGCCGTCGATTGAGCTCCACTATTCTAGGTAAAGGCAGCTTCTTTCCTTTCGGATTGTACAAGCGCCGAGCGGCTTGAATAAGCTGTCCAGAATTAGCACGGCCTCCTTACATAGGATTGGGTCATTAACCATGAGAGTATCATAGTCGGGACTTGTTACTGTCACGGCTACAAGTGCCTGATAAATGATGTTGAGGAGTCGTTTGATCGCTTCTCGACGTTCGCCACCTCTGTAAAGATCGACCAGCTCACTAGGAACTTCGAGAGGCGGACCGAATTCTACGACAGCTCTGGAGCGGAATTTGTGAGCGTGGAAGTAATTCATGCCACATGGCACGATCTTCAGACCGGAATCTGGATCAGCAGCCAATGATCCAAGAGCCATGATGGCGACTCCGGCTAGAGCTAGGATCAGTGAAACGTCTTACGATGGTAACAATTGGGAACTAAAGCGCACCTTTCAATGGTAAAAGCTCGGTTCTGTCATGACTACCACCCTCCGGGAATATGCCCACACAACCCCCAGCGTTTAAGCGGTGAAAGACGGCATCGTAGACCTTCGTCTGGTCAATCTTCGGCGCCACTTTGTATTTCGTCCCTTGATAGTCCTGGGTGGGCCCGTCCATTACCATACCATCAAGCTTGCTTTCACCACTTTGGAGCCCCTTCCCCGTAAGCTGTTTCAGCGCGACATCCCCCTTGAATTCTTTCTTCAGACGTATCTCTTCCGGGCCAAGTATTTCCGCGATTTCTGAACTTGCGGCACTTCCTTCGAACACCGGCAGGGCCAGTAAGCCTCCAATTTCGGCCTCCTTGTCAAAATGTGTGCCCAGTCCTCGCACAAGCAGGGGATCGTTCTCAGGGTCTGGTAGATATATTGTGCCCTTCCCAGGCCTGAGGCTATCCTGGGCTCTTCCCACTGGCACAGCTCCTCCAGCCCGGGCTAAGCTCCCGATGGGCCTCTGACGCATGGACTTCTCCGCAATAAGAAAGGCTATTCGTCGTTTCGCTTCGGAACGGACGACGCGCATGAGAATCAGAGGATCAACGAACTGATGTATAGTCAGCATTCGCTTGTGGAAGGGCATGAGATGGAAGCCTACCTGATTCGCATGAGGCGCGGCGACGAAGAGCACCGGCCCCCGTCGCGGTACTCTCCAGGAGCCTCGTGGATGCACCTCTCGGAAGAACAGGTCTATGAGAACTGACATGACCCATAACATCAGATCGTATACCCAATTCACCATGGGTATCGGATCATCGTTCTTGGCCATCTTGTCGGATTCCCGGCCGCTGCCGAATAGGATGCTATGATCCCTTCGCCGTGGCTCAAGGGATCACTATAGTCGGGAATTGTTTGAACAGGCTGGAAGACGAGACCATGGGCTGACTGTTGGCAAGGGCTCGCATTTGGGAGCTTGGCTTGAAATCATTAGTATGCAGAAGGCCTAAAGTGACACGATCATGGTATAAACCTTCTAAGTTCTTGTCATCAGTGTAAGCAAACAATTCTGGCTCGGCCGGTCCTGTCCCGCTAGTTGCTACGTCATTGGTGGGGCTATTCGTTTTGTTGGAGAGGGGTTTAGCATGTTAGATGTACATAAGTACTATATACATGTGTACAAAGCACCCTCAAACGTGAATGATACAAGCAGTCTTTTCATCTTTACCTCATACTAGGCACCTAGAAAGACCAAACTGCTCTGCCATCTCTCATCAACATACTTCTTGTCTCGGACGAAATTTTTACTCAGAGGAGTCTCTCCATCTCCACGATGATGATGTACCTATTGCAACCCAAGACTTTATATCGTTGAAAGCTGTCTACATGTACGAAAGATATCTCCCATGATTATTCCATCATGTCACTAAAACATACCATCATATCTGTTCTTCACCCTAAACCCGTCTGATGGCGAAGACTCGCAAGAAATCTCAATTGTCTCTCTGGATTTCTCATGAGTTACCCGGTTTGTTGTTCCGCTAGAGCTCCGCTAGAGCGAAGAGACTTTCGTGGCCTCAAATTTGGATGACGTATGAGCCGCCTACAGACAATGATCTGAATATCCATATCCGTCGGGAGAGCAACAATTGATCATACCGCTTCGAGGTCGGCCCTACCCGTGGGCTTGGCCGTTGTATTGCAGTGACGACCTGCTCAGATGAGGTTTTTTTAGGATGACCATTTGCTCCGAAACCCTCAATACAGACGCTCTATGAGGGCCTCACTCATAACCCCTTCCAACGACTGGTCTCCGATGCGCAATGGCTTTCTCATCCGCAGCTTCGTGACCTCCACCAACTATCAATGCCAGTCTGCTTGCTCCATACTCTTTCTCTCCAACCTCTCTGACCGTAGTCGGTTGCGACCAAGTCGAACTTCGAGCAATACCGACTGAAGTGGATTTGAGCGTCGATGGCGGCTCCGAGATAAGAGCTAGGGCAACAAGATCTCCTAGCGAGCCGATGAATGAGTATGTCACGCCAGTATACATAAGCAGGCAGCAGTGAACGGCGAGATCACCGCATGTAGGATCAATATCCCTGTGGCGATTTTTACACCGACAGTATTGAAGCTCCAGCCGTATCCATATCTTTGTACAGGAAAGGCTACTTGAGTCCAGGATGTTGCAATATCAGCTGGTTCGGGAAAAGAGTGCAATATGTTCCCTGTGACATTGTGCCAGAATGTGTAATCCAGCTCTTGATAGTAAGCCAAGAAGTCATTGACTGTTCCATTGAGAATCGCAGGACCAAGGAGGTTATCGACAAAGTAGCCTTGCGAGCACCAGCGTCTGCGACAAAGTGTGATCGTATTGCCCATGGTGTCATAACCTTGTGGACCGCTACTGCCCTGCAGCACGTTCGAGACTCCGTTATTGACGTTGTACTCGGCACCGATGCGGGCAAGCCCATCAGCAACAGCCATGGACAGAATCTTGCTTTGAACATCGACTGGTGTCCGTGTTCTGGGCCCTTGCCTGTGGAATGTCTGTAAGGCACCATCGATAAGATCTGTAAGCACCGTCGAGGAGTTTGCAGAGGCAGCATTGAGGGAGTCTGCCCAATCTTTACGGATGTGGGGAACAGGAAAGACCACAGCGGGATGACCCGCGCCTGCATATTCATTAGTCACTGATGACCTATATTCAGAACACAATCGCCGTGGAAATATAACATCGCATGGCGCGGAATGACTTGAGAACCCTTCTGAATGTATTCATGAAGACATGATGAACCAATATCCAATGAAGAACCTATGCCAAAAAGGCACGTCGTTGAAGTACATTGGTCACTCGGTCAGAACAGCAACGGGAGGCCCATCGCCAGCGATCAAGGCAGAGGCAGCCTTAACTCACGGGGGACGGCCGGTAAGAGTTGACTAAGCTGCCGGAAGAGAGGGTAGTGGTGGCTTATATGCAAGAATAGGAAATCAACTACTCACTGCTAGTAGTATCGTCCGCCGTTTCCCACCTAAAATTCGAGATAACAGACTCAGCGCCACTTGACATGATCCGCATATCAACAGTATGCCAACGAGCTTCCACCCCGCACATGGTGACATTGTTTGCAGTGCCGTTACCCCCTGAAGGTGAAAGAATGAATGCAGCAAGTACGGGATGATCCGTATCTTCGAAGAATTCTTTCCATTTCACCTTTGATTTGGTGGATTCGGCGAGGACGGTCTCACTCCAGATATTAGTAATGTCAAACCTCCCGCTTTGGGAAGGATCTGTATCTCCATAACCGTAGGGATCACTAAAGAAGCTCGGGTCTCGAGTGTGATTCGTACTAGGCGCCATTTCACAGGTAACGTTGACATAGGGACTAGGGGTACCTTGATTTTGAACCGTAGTCTCGATAATGTAAGGGGCATCAGATATGTCCGATTGCCATCCCAGGGATAAATAATTGGTGAGCACCTGGCTCTGAGTCCATGTCTTGGTTTGGCATACAGCCCTACCGATGCCTTTGCCCTCGAGTGAATATCCTATGGTTCTCTCGGTTGCCATTCTCCGACTCAGAGGCGTAGGTTCTGTGAGGGTCAAATTGTCGGTCACTAAATTTAGAAGACTGAACACCCGAAGAAGTTCGCCGAAGCCTGCGAAAGGACAAGTGCCGTTGACATCAAGTGCCGATTCGAGACAGTATGATCCAGGTAGGCTGGAACTGTTCACCTCGTGTGGAAAAAGCTGTTTCGGGATGTACAAGTCGAAGTCGTTAGTGTTTTTGGCCATCGTATCGCTGGGTTGCTCGTAAAGGCTGAACAAGTCCTGGTAGTACCACCAATCCAGACGTGGCAGGACTGCAATTGCAGAGGCTGGACCTGTGGCAATCCCCAGCAGAGCTGCAAGGACCAGAAGGAGGACTAGACCGAAAGCCCTCCACTGAAATGTCCGTTTACGGATAAAGGACTTACACGTCTGCCAGAAGCCGTGCGACAAAGGATGGCCACAAGAGGTCGTTTGATAGGCAGAACTGAGAAGTCCGAATGAAAGACCGCTTGGGGAACATAATTGCTGACGTATATAGTACAGTACGAGGTGAGATAGAGAAGTTACGATGAGGATTTCGTGAACTTTGGCGACTATCTGTAGGACGTTGAGGATTTCGGCGATAGTGTAACGACTAGCATCGCTGCCGCTGCTACCGGGTACGCGCCAGTAAACATGGCGAAAGCTTAGCTGTAGAATTCCAAAGGAAAGTCCAACTGGGAGCAGATATAGTAGTGTCCGAAGAACAGCTCTTATGCGGCTCTGGCTGATGGCTACCTTTTCCGGTTCTCTCAAGGGCTTCTCTGCGAGCTCGTCATCCGGATCGTCGGTGGAATTGATAGAGTCAGGGTCAATAGTTTCATAATGCGGCTGCAGAGAGCCTTTCGGCTGCATGTCAAGACGTCAAGTTGTCAATCCTCCTGGGTCTCCTCGTGGGCAACAATTATGAAGCACAAACCGAAAGCGCAAATCCAGACAGCAACATAGCACGGCGTCTATTTAGAGTAGGGGAGGAAGTACTTACCGATCTCGGCGGTCCGAAACAATGTTTAAGTATCCCCTCGTCTGGTGATGAGGCAGCCATCAGGGGGTGCGGGAGCGCTAGTAGGGCCCCCCTGAGAACATTTCTTTTTTTTCGCCGTCACCATCGCATTCGCATCTATCTACTATCATCAATACTCTACTAAACAACTCAATTCTTTCAGATCTAATAGACCTCTATCTATATTTGATGTCACAAATAGATAAGCAAGAATGCCCTAATGTATTTGACGCAGAATCAAGCGACGTCGCGAAACTTGACAAACTTAAAACGAAGCCCTCCCTAACCTCAATTGCATTAAACACACTATCTCTCTTATCTATCTACAAACCTCTACAATACGAGCTTACAAAGTCTCTTTCGTGTGTGTCTAATATATATAAAACGTTAATTGATTACTTTAGATTGCTTATTATCGCAAGACATAGTCGCATAATTATTACTTACATCAATCTCAATACATTAAAGCATCGAATAATCAAGTCACTAGAGAAACAATCTCGTTCTCGACTTTGGCGCGATGTAAATAGGTCAAAAATTAACGTTTTTATAAAAATTCTTCTAGCTATAAGATGCATAAAGCTAAATCGAACTAAAAGCTATTAAATCTTAAAAACGAACATAGAAAAAAATTCTAAGATATCTAGAGTCAATTTATATCTTCTTCTTATTTTTAGATGCAAAAACTAAGAGATTTAAACAATATTTTTTGTTAAATTTCAAAAAATTAAGCAATATCTTAAGATTTTCAATCTTCTTACTAACGACAACTCTATATTTGTCGATTAATTGCATAAAATAAAGTCTTTGCTATATGACTTTCTTAATGCGTCAAAAAAACATCTAAAATTAAATTAAGATATTGTTATTAACAAGATATTAAAGTTCTTTAAAGATTGTTCAAGACATACAATAAAAATAGATGCAAAGAGAGCTAGAAAAAACTTTAAGACATATTGTTTAACATTAGAGAACTATCTTCTCTCTCTTAAATTTAGCTTCAAAATTACTAAAATCTTAGATCTTTTTAAATCTTTAGAACAAGAATTACTAGATACATAAGCAATAATAGCGCAACTAGCTAGAGAGCTTCTTAAATTGTAACAATATATTATCTATACAAATAACTTCTTTATCTTGACGAAACTAGCAATTGCACTAAAGAAATTAGACTTTGCAATAATAGATATATGCAAAGCTAGATTTAACATATCTAAAGAGCAACTAAAGATTAAAAAGATGTTTACAAAGCAACAAAATTAAGACTTTACTACAATATTAATTAATACTACTAGTAAAATGCTATGTATAATGTAATAAGACCTTAATATAATGCAATATATAACTATTGTATATATAGCAAAGCAAGCAACAATAAAAAAATAAAAAAATATAAGAAACAATCAAAGAAGAAAGAATATTTCAACTTTTTCTTGTTTTAAACAAATTAGAAATTAAGAAGATTTAATTCTATACAATAAGAATATCTTAGAAGAAAAGATGCTTTCTTAATTAAAGCTTATTGTTGACTACAATTAATATATAAGAGAAGTAAATTAAAATGCGCAACTTCGAGTTAATTATTACGTTTCTATTCGATGCTTTCGCTATTAATAGTCTCTTTTTATGCTTGTATTAGATACGACAATACTTAGATTAATCGCGTTGGGTTGAGTTATCGAGTTCGAGTCGAATTTCTAGCTCGCCAAGACTTGAATTGAATTAGGATTTTGATATCGAAAAGTCAATTTAAATTATAATATTAATATCGAGTATTTAAGTCGAGTTACGATGTTAATATCGAGTATCGACTTAAATTTTCGACTTAGTTCGCCAAGACATAAAGCGATTTAGTAGTAGAATTTGTAGACATAAATTGTGTGTTAAATCTTATAATTTTTTTCTTAACATGTTGCATAGTAATGCAATTAAATAATGTATTTAATTTCTTTAATATTTGTGTAATAACTAGTTTAAGATTATTGTAATCTCTTGATTAGCTTTATTGTTATTAAAAAAAGTGCATGTTTAAACAACAATTTAGTTGACACATTTGTTAAAAAAAGAGTATAATTAAACAACAATTTCGTTAATACATTTGTTCGAAAAAGTGCATAATTAATATATATAGTAAGACAATATGTTTAGTAGATAATGCAACAAGATAATGCAATTGATAAATTATATAATTGAATAGCTTGTATTCTTGCTATTTATTCTTAATTTTAATTATCTAAATATAACGAAGACATTTCGATTTTAGAATTTCGAGTATTACGACGAATGTTTACTTTCTACTATTACTATAATGGATTTCTAGATTAATTATTAATTGCGTTATCAATCGCATATTTTTCTACTAAATAATCTTACGCTTTGCGTGAATAACAAGTAGATTGTTGTCTATATATATAAAGCAAAACATTAGTAGATGTCGTAAAGAATCAACAATAATACAAATAAATAATACACTTACTAGAAAAGAATTTAGTTAGAAACGCTTTAATAATTTTTTGAAATATTTTCAATATCGAAGTCTAAATTTTGTAGTGTTTATTACTTAATTTGTTTTTGAATTTGTTGCTAGAAACTTTATTTTGAAGAATTTCTTACACTAGTCTTTCGAAAGATCTCTTAAAAATTAATAGATTCGTAGACTTTTAATATTGATAAATTTCTCTTAGAGTTATAGTTTTAGACTTAAATTTACGCTTTTTCTATTGTAAAAACTTAGTTAATAATAGCTTGTTGCATTATTTGTTTGCATTATTTTTTAAACTCTAGACGTCGTACTTCTAAATAGAGTTTTGTCTTTGTTCTTGCTAGTTTCTCTATTGTTGCGATCTTGTAATGTTATACTATTACAAATTGATTTCTTGATTTTCTTATGTTTTGCATTAAGCATATTAGCAATTTGCAACAAAGAATTTATTACTCGAATGCATTATCTATTTGTTTAATACGCGCTATTATAAGATTGTAAATAAGAAGTTGTTTACGTTAATTTTTTGAAAGAATTGTATCAACTTAAAGATAATTAAGTTAACAAACAATTAAATAATTAAATAATTAAAACAAGTGCTTAATTATATCGCAATATAAGGTGAAAAGAATAACTTAATTAGAAGCAATAATATAATAGTTGTAATAATTTTCAATTGTAATAATATTAAATAAAGATAAGATTCTTAACTTTAAATTTAATTTTGAGCGCGAAAATTCACTTTATAATCGCGACACTTTTCTCTTTTACAAATTATATATTAGTTAACACAATTTCTAACTACTTATTGCATAGATTTATATAATTAAGTAAGAATATTAATTTGCATTACTTGTATGCATTATTATAAAGATTAATCGAAAGCGCAAAATATTAATTCTCTTTATTTTCTCTTAATTAATTGCTAGTCGAAATTGTGTTATAATATAAAACGTAAATCAAAAACTATTGTATATTAAATAGAACGTAAATTAAGTAGCTCTTTACAAACAATTAATAAAGCTTAGAGTTACAAGTGTCTATTAAGAAGTGTTTAAAGACAAGCAAATAAATATAAAGAACAATGTTCGAGACTTAATTATTAATAAGCGAGTTAAAAAAAATCCTTTATAGTAATACATTTAGATAATATATATATGTTTAGAAAAATAATTATATAATAGTTAAATGTTTCGAGACAAAATTAATAAAGAAGATTAAAGAGAAGAATGTTGCGAAGCAAGCAATTAATGATGCGATAACTATAAAGATAATATTTGAAAGTCAAAATTTAAACGTAACAAAATCTACTTTTATTAATCAAATATGTATTGTGTTTTATATAAAAAATAAGACTAATATATATATTAAACTATTACAAATTACGACGAATTTAATATTAATATATCGAAATATATAATATTAATTATTCAAATTATTTAGCAAAGTATTTTGTATTATAGAGAACTAAATAAGTTAAAAGCAACTTAAGATCTAAATGTAATTAAGAAAATTTGACAAGTTTGTAAGCACATTTTTTAGCAACAAAAATGTCGCAAATTATAAAATACTTAATTCTCTTAATTCGATTAATAACGAATTAAAGAATTTAATTGAAGTAAATAATAATAGAATTGAAGTTAAGTACGAAAAAGTCGAAGATAATGCAAAAATATAAAGAACAAGTATAGATTGTCGAAGTATAAAGACGAAGATAATAACAATAAAAATTAAGTTAAGCATAAGATTATAACAATCTTAGACTAGTTAATTAAGATAATTAAGATTAAGAATAATTAGCAAGAATTTAAGTTATCTAGCTATGCAATTTATTAATTGCATTATCTTGTTATATTATTTATCAAACGCATTGTCTTGCTACATACATTGTTTGTACACTTTTTTATCAAATATATTTATTAAAAAGTGCACTATTTATACACTTTTTCTAACAAATATGTCAATTATATTATGTACTTTTTTTATCAAGTATATTAATTAAAAGATGCATTATCTATATACTTTTTTTAACAAATATATCAATTATATTATGCACTTTTTTATCAAATATATTAATTAAGAAATGCATTATAATAATGCATTCAAATTATTTAGAAAGTTAAAATCAAACTATTAACTTAACTTTTCTAGTTAAAGAGTTCGACAATCTTATTCTATATAGTTTTATTAAAGATTGCAAAAAAAAAAAAAAATTACATCCTAAAAAGAATTTGAATTTTCGATCTTTTAACTCGCGATAACAATAATACACAATCTACGATATAATCTTAGATAGCACAATAATGCTCTCGTAGATTATATCGTATAATGTGTTATTATTATTGCAAAAGTTGAACGCGCTATTACTAGTTATCGAGACTTTAATATTTAGGAATATTATATTTAAAAATATATAAAAATCTAATATTTCTAAAATTTTTTAACACAATTCTTAAAAAGTTAAATATATTAATTTAATGCAATATAAGTAATTTAAATACATTACTAAATTGCATTATTAAATTGTATTATCTTCTAACTATATTGTCTCGAAACATATATTAATAATGCAAAATCTTTAACAAATATAATAATATTGAATCTCTAAATACTAATTAAACGCAAAACATTTTGCACATCTACTCTAAAAGAATTATTGAATTCTTTAATTATTAAATTATTGTTTTTCTCTCTTCGATAGATGTTTTACGTTTCGATAATAGTCTTTTTAGAATTTAAGTTTATAGTACAATTATAATACTTAAAAAGCATTATTTGTTCGATCGATTTTAAAATTATTTGTAATCGATTTTATCGACAAACCCTTCTAACAAAACTAAATGTTCTTTCGATGCTTATAGAGAATATTAGATACGAAAGAACGTCTTTAGTTATTTGAGCTAATTTTGAGAAGCTCGAGACGTTATTTTTTCAAAACTTCTATGTTGAAGTCTTTTTGACAATAACGTTAATACAAAGATATTAATTGTTCTTGCTTATAAATAAAGATCGACGTTAACTTTGTTAAAGAAAAGTTTGTATAATTATTGCAACAGACTCTATAATTATTAACAAATAAATAATTGTATTATTAATTCGCATTATTTTGTCAATCTTGCTAGTTCGTTGCGTTTCGACTCTTAAAGTTGTAATTTTCTCTTTATAATAGCAACTAAAATAGTTCTTAAACTCTTTTTTGTACTTGTTGTAATAAGAATAATTAATCTTATTAAAGTTTTGCTTTTTGACATTCTTTGTGTTTTAATTTCGATACAAGTTTAACTTTTAAATAGAATCTAAAATTATAGCAAAATTGTATATTAGTTTGTCTTTGCTCTTAGTTTTAGAATAATATTTCGCGAGTTTTGTAAAAGTTAATTTGCAAACTTTGATAATAAGTGTTTTGGAAGAACACGCATTATCGCGTATAATTCTTTCAACAATATTAAAATAATTAAAAAGAGTATTAAACAATCAAAATTTTAAATATATGTTAGCATTAGTTGTTCTAGACACAATTAAAATTAACTTATAGAAAGAACATAGCATATTGTTAACAAACAATACTAGTAATTATTTGTTATTTTCTAATTGAATAGCTTGAATCTTTGAATTTTTTAAGATTTCGTCGATTTACATATTGATTATGTTGCGCAATTGATATATACGTCGAAGTATTAAGTAAATAGAGTTTTAATAAATGCGAATGTTTTATATTAATGTTTATTATTTGGTTTTAGCTTCAATTTAAAGCTTTTAAAAGCGAAGCTTTTGTTAAAAAAAACTATTAATAGCAATTGTAAAAGCGCAAATCTAATTTATGTATTAGCAAATACATTATCTCTTTGCATTACTTATTTAAAAAATATTTTCTTAACAATAATACACAAATTATTGCTTGTAATTACATTCTTAATTTGATTGTCTTTTAATAATAATATAGTAATGTTATTTAAAGTTTCTAATTTAATAACTTTGATAAACTTCTAAATTACAAGATTAATAATATAAGTTATACAAGAAATCGAATTTTGTGCTCTATTCTATAGAATGTTGCGTTAATTAAGCGTCTTTTTAAGTTTTTCTTTTAGAGTATTATTGTTGCTTGCATTGTTTGTAACAATATCAAAAAGTTTGTTTTTAATATTATATATATTTAAGATTTTAAGAAGCTCTTGTATTAAGTAACAATCAATATATTTAACTTAAAGAGACGTAAATTTAATAAGATATTTACGATATTAAAATATAATATCTATTTAATATATTAATACTTCTAGATAGATAATCTTTTAAGAACTAGATTATATATCTAATGCAATAAATATACGTCGTAACTTTTTTAAATCTTGCTTTATCTTAATAGAAATATTATTGTATTTTAAGAAAATTATAAATAATAATTTAATCCGATGTACAAGAGTAAAATTTAAGCAAAGCATTTGTAATAGTTGTCAAAAATGCTTATTTTTGATAGTTCGAAAAGATAAATTCAAGACAATAATGATTTTGCACAATACTTGTTTTTAATCTTGTTAATTAAATTGAGACGTTAAGTTGATAAAATTTTTCTTCTATTAATTTGTTAACTTTGCATTATTTATTTGCATTATTAAATTAAATTTATACGATCAAAAACTAACTCAAATTGTAAAAAAGAATTAGATTGTTTTTGTTTTTTGCAAGCAATTGTCTTGCGATGTTTAAGCATATTGATCGTACTAGAATTACTTATAGTTGTAGAATAATTTAGAATTTTGAGACAATTCTTGCATGTTATTTTAGAATATTCTTCTAGTGTTAAGATTATTTAAACAAATATGTTTCAAATATTGAATTATTTATTGACTTTAGTCTTTTTAATTCAAAGTAAATTTAATATTTTTTTTGACTTTTGTTTGTAACATTTTTGTCAATAGATGTTTGTAATTATTATTGTTGAAATTGAGCATTAGTATCAAGACTTTATTTAATGTATTCGTTGTTCTCTCTTAATCTTAAAAGAGAACTATTTTGACAAATTCTATTGATTGTTTCTTGAAGAGCTTTTTTTTTTAAAAAAAAGAATTGATTAATATTTTATAAGATTTAATTGCAAATTAATTAAAATAAAGACTACTTAAGATTAAGTTGTGCAATATCGAGAAACTAGACTCTTTCTTAATCGAAGATATTAATAAATTGTATACATTGTTAGAATTAGACATTTTACAATATATTTTGCAATATATTTTGCAAAGAATAGCAATCTTAATAGCAACAATAAATTATCTAGAGATAAACACTAGTAATACAATAAGATAATGCAATAAAATAATGTAAATAACAAGAAGATAATAAAGAAGAAAATTGTTTTGTTTTTAACGTATAAATCTCTCGAAAGTCGTAACGTAATAGATTCAAAAATAGAAATTCTTAACATTATAACGATATTTTCGATTGTTTAACAATTCGAGTCGATAATTCGAATTAAATTAGAAATCGAGTTGATATCAAGTAGTGTAATCGTTAAGTCGAGTTTCAATTCAATCGAGTTAACTTGCTCAACTCTAATTCTAGAGTTAGGCAAATTTCCTAGTTTAACAAGGTGAGGCGAACGAAGAATGCACGTTAAGTGTTTAACTCGATCCACTCGATCACGTAACGTCACGTGACGCGCTAACTATATGCGACTAGCGTAGACTCTACGCTAGCCTAATTGGGACAGCGTAAATTCTACGCTAGCTCAATCGAGTTAGCGCATAGATAAATAAAATAAAATAAGCGAATGCTAACGCGACGAAGTTAGCTTAAGTTTTTGACATTAACTTGACAAAACTTGACTCTAAGATCGAGTTCACGCCTTGACTCTAACTCAACTCTACGAGACTCAAGAGAGTAAATCAAGTTAAGAAAAAAGTGTTCGACTTGATCCAATAATCACACTAATATCGAGTTAAATTACAATATTAATATTGAGTATTTAAATTAGATTAGAAAGTTAATATCGATTTTCGATCTAACAATTAGTCTAACAATACTTAATTTGTATTTGTTGTTTAAATAAACACATTCGAAGACAAAAACATCTTATTATTAATAGCAACAAGAAATAGATTTACATCTTATAAGAAACATTGCTAAACAATATCGAAACTTATTTAAATTTAATTTAAATCTAAGATTTATAATAAAGTTTCTCGAGCATTATTGCATGCAAGTTGCAAAGCAATATTGCTATTTATATTAAATTCTAAAACAACAAATAGCTTTATTATAAATTAGATATATTTAATGTAATTGTCGAGTTAAGTTTCAATTCGATCGAGTTAACTTGCTCAATTTTAATTCTAGAATTAGGCAAATTTTCTAGCTTAACAAAATAAGGCGAGCAAAGAATGCGCGTCGAATGTTTAATTTAATTTACTCGACTACGTAACGTTACGTGACGCGCTATTTATATGCAATTAGCGTAAACTTTGCGCTAACTATATGCAATTAGCGTAGACTTTGCGCTAATTATATGTGATTAGCGTATAAATAAGATAAAATAAGATAAGCGAATGTTAACGCGACGAAGTTAGCTTAAATTCTTGACATTGACTCGATAAAACTTAATTCTAGAATTAGATTCACGCCTTAATCTTGATTCAATTCTACGAGGCCCAAGAGAGTAAGTCAAGTTAAGAAAAAAGTGTTCGACTTGACTTAACGATTACACTTAGTGTGATCGTTAGGTCGGGTTTCAACCCGATCGGGTTGACCCGCCCAACCCTAACCCTGGGGTCAGGCAAATTTCCTAGCCCAACAGGATGGGGCGAGTGAAGAATGCGCGTCGAGTGTTTAACCCAACCCACCCGATCACGTGACGTCACGTGACGCATCAACTCGATTGGGCTAGCGCAAGGGTCCACGCTAACCATATGCGATTAGCGTAGACCCTACGCTAGCCCAATCGAGTTAGCGCGTAGATAAGATAAGATAAGATAAGCGAATGCTAACGCGACGAAGTTAGCTTGGGTTCTTGGCATTAACCCGACGAAACTCGACCCTAGAGTCGAGTTCGCGCCTTAACCCTGGCCCAACCCTACGAGGCCCAAGAGGGTGGGTCGAGTTAAGAAAAAAGTGTTCGACTTGACTCAACGATCACACTAGTCTTAGTACAAGTTAATATTATTGCAATTATTTAACTATTAAATATATATAGTAAATTGCGAATATTAAAACTTTTTAAACTAAGTTCGATTAAGATTGTTTTTTAGTTTTCTAGATTTTGGAAAAAAAAAATCTAAAAATACAGTTTTAGTATATTTAGATCGATTTATTTTATTATATAATTCAACTCTAATTCTAGACTTTCTTAAAGAGCTTAGAAAGCTCAAAAAGCTAAGAGTTTTCTAGAAAGCTTATATTACATTAAGTAAAAAAATAAAATATCACTATATAATTCGAAAGCTTCTTTCAAGAATCTCTAATAGAGTTTGCAAATTAGTTAGCAAAATCTCGAAAAGTTAAAAATAATAACAAAATTTATAATTATAATATTGCAATATAATTACAAGCACTTTTAATTTAACTAGATAATATTAATAGTAGTAAGTTTTAAAAATTGAAAAACTATTGAAACAATATTGCGAATATAATATTAATATAAAGAAAATACAATTATATAGAAATTAAAAAGAGAGATTTTGCTCGAAAAAGCTTCTTTTAAGATTCTTGTTTGCAAAAATAGAATATCTAATTAATAGACTAATTGCGTCGATTCGGGAAATCGAGTTTAATTCGAAAAATCGAATCGAATCTTAACAATTCGATTTAAATTAAATCGAAAGTCTTAATAATTTAATTTCTAAAATTAAAATCGACAATTCGATTCGATTCTAAACTTAAAATCGAAAATCGAATCAAAAAATTAACTCGAATTGTTAAGATATTAGTTTTATTATAAATTATAATTAATCTTTTTAAAATCTTAGTTATATATTTTAGATTTAATAATACAATATAGTAATGCAATATAGTAATACAATATAATAATATATTATAATATTAATTTGTAATAATAAGCTCTTTAAACTAAGTATATAAAGTAATTAGTTCGAAATCTTAATAATCATGTTTGTTGTACAATTATTTTAAACAATCTAATTCGAGTTGTTTTCGATTTTATTATTATTCTTATTGTTGCAATTTTAATTTTTATTGCTTGCATTTTTCTTTTTGCTATTATTATTAATATTAGTAGTTTTATAGTAGTTATAACTCAACGTTTCAACATCTTTTTAAGCTATATATCAAATTTCTTAATTATTATTATTCTCTTTAACAATATTGTTAGAATTCTCTATCTTAATATCGATAAAATTAGAAATTTCTCTCTCTTTTGCGTTTTTTGATAACGCGAATTTTTAAACAAAGCTACTATACAAATTGAAAGAATTAATATTATTAGCTTTTTTAAGTTATTTAAATTACTATAGTAAATAATTTATTATTAAATAATCTTTACAATTAATTTTATAAATATCGAAAAACTTTTACTAATATTAAATTTATCGTCGATACTTAATTGCAATATTAATTAGCTTAAGTATAAAGAACAAGTAATATATTTAGATAATATATATATTTTAAGAGAAAGATATTATTATTATATTTGTATTCTTACGTATTGCTTGCGCTTCTTAAATAACTCTAAATTACTTTATCTTCTTAATTATAAATTTTTTCTTTGCTTTTTATCTAAGCTAATTTTTTAAAGCATTGTGCTATTGAGATATTAGTATTGTATATTTTATTGCGTTACTTAAATATATTATTATAAATATCTTAATTAATTCGATGTTTATTAATTTTATTTCTAATATTGTTCTCTATAAATTTACAATTCGATTAAGAAACTTTTATTTAAATAAATTTTTTATGCAATTTCTTAACGCGAATTAAGATAATCTTGCAATTGTTGCTTTGTTTTCGATATAGTTTATTATTATTATTATTTTATTCTTGTACGCAATTGCAACTTGCAATACTTTTTAAATTAATTAATAGTAATTTTATTATCTATGCAATTTCTTAGCTTAGTCTACTAGTAATATATATAGATAATGCAGTTGTATATTAGATTATAAGTATATCTTAATATTTAATAAAGTATTATAAGATTTAAAATATAGAAGAGTTTCAAAGATTAATAAGATCATAAATAAAATATTAAGAGATAATTTTACAAATTAAAATAAAAATTATATATATTAGAGTTAGAATTATTTTTTACTTTTACTTTTATTTACTTTAAACTTTTTACTTAACACAATTATTATTTCTTTATATTAATATTTATCTAATTTTATTAATAAGTAATGCAAGTTTATTTATATTAATTTTTTTATTGTTTATTTTATGTAATCTTGTTGTTAATTATTAATTTAAGCTTTTGTTTTTACGCAATTTTTAATGCGATTTTCGACGCAATTCTATCGATAAAAGTTCTAAAAATTATCGCGCTTTTCTTTATAACTTCTTATGTATATATTAATTTATTTTAATTAATGTTATTATCTTCGATAACTTGCACAAAGCAAACAAATAATATATATAAGTAATACAATATATTTTGTTTATAATTAACAAACTTAATTTGCTAATTCGAAAATTTGTTTAAAAACTTTCTTGTAATAGAATAATTTCTTGTAATTAGTCTAGACAAAACAAAATAAACAATAATAAAAATAAAAATATCGAAAACAAAAGTATTAAAGAAAGAATATTTGTAATACTAATATAAACAAAATAATGCAAATAAACAATATATTTTTAACTAATATATTAATATTTTGTAACAAAAAAAGCAAAAACAAAAATCTAAGAACTATTGTATTTCGAGAAATTAAAAACTATTAAAAGTTAATCGATTTTTTTATTTTTAAATACTTATTTTAATATCTAATTTGCAAAATACTATATAACAAGACTTAGAATTATAATTATTAAAAGAACAAATATTGTATTTAGAATTTAATTTTAGATATACTTTAAAAAGCTACAAAAGCATTTATATATATTTTCTTTTCTAGTAAGTATATTATCTTGTTGCATTATTGTTGTAACTATAAAATTTAATTAATATTTTCCTTATATAAACTTAAATTTTGCAACAATTTATATTAAATATATAACAATTTAGCTTAAGAATTGTTAATTTGTTAAGCATTCAATAAAGCAATTCGATCTTTTTTAGTAATAGAAATTCTAAAATAATTTTATATTTTTTTTTCGAACAATTATAATATATTCTTTGTATTAGCTATGAGTTAAATTTTTGAAATTCGATTATTAATAATTCTCTTCTAGCAATCGAAGTTATTAAATATATTATTTGTTTATATTATTATTATTAAGATTTGTTTGTTTATATTATAATTGTAAATACAATATCTTTAATAGTACAATATATTTATTAATAAACTTAATTTAGAACAATCTTAAACTTTATTCGAAAAAAAAAATTCTTTATTTATTGCTTAATTATTATTCTTTTCTTTGCAATATATATTTTACAATTTAATAATAATCTTTTTTAAGTTTAAATCTATAGTATAGTTATAATATTTAATTATTATAATTTGCTCGATTGTTTGCAAACTTATTTAAGATTAATTTTATTAATATATTTTTCAAGTAAAATTAAAAGTTTGTTTAATATCTATTAATAATATTAAATATAAAAGTATATTTTAAGTTATTTGCGTTAATTTGAAAAAATTCTAAGTATTATCTTTTTAATATTTTTAAATTAAATATTTATTTTCTATAATACTAGTTCGAAAATATCGATTATCTTTATTTTGAGTCGAACAAAAGTGTTAAGATTATCGAAATAAAAATTTCGCAATAATTGCAATAAACTACAAAAATATTAGTAAAAGATTGTATATATTATTATATTATATTATCTTTTTAGCAATATTTGCTCTTTATATTTTTGCTCTTAAACTAGTAATTAAATTATAATAATATCGAAAATAAATTTTAAATTCGATTTTGTATTTTGTTTTGTAATTAATAGTATTATTATTCTTTTTCTTATTTTATATCTTGTAAAGATTTAATTTTTGTATAGAATTTAAGATATTAATAAGATTGTATAATATATTATTAAGTTCTTTTATTTTCGAATAATATTTTTACAAGCTTTATTAGAGTTTTATTACAAACTCTTGTTATAATTTTTGTTAAAAAAGAAATATTAATTTTAATTGTTTTCTTTAGATATTCGAGATAATTAAATATTGCATTAAATATTCGAAATTTTAAATAAATATCTATTTTAGTTGTTCGTAAAACTATAAGAATACATTTGTAAAAAAAAATTAATATATTGTTAACAAATAAAATTAATTGTTATTTGCTTTTATCTAGTCTAATTTGTTGTATTTTTTAATTTTAAGAGTATTTTTTTAGTTAAAGATTAATAAAATTGCGTAATTAATATACATAACAAAGTATTAAATAGATAGAGTTTTAACAAATACAAATATTTTGTACTAGTTTTTGTAATTTTTTTTTTTTTAAAAAGACTTTAAAGCAAAGTAAATGTTAAGTTGAGCTATTAATAGCAATTGTAAAAGCACAAATCTAGATAGAATTTAACAAATATATTATTTCTTTGTATTATTATAAAAATAAGTATCTTTTTAATTATAACAAACAAGTTTGTACTTCTTGCAATATTCTAAACTTGTATATTTTTTAATTCTAAACTTGTATATTTTTTAATTGTATAACAATATTTTTAGTTGTTACTTTTAATTCTAAAGTTATAATAAAATCTTAAGTTACTAAATTAATAATATAAGTTAAACAAGAAATAAAGTTTTGCTATTTGTTCTATTAAAATTCTTGTCAATTTAGAGCTTTTTCGAGTTTGTTTTTTAGAATACTATTATTGCTCGCATTATTAATAATAACACTAAGAAATTTATCTTTAATCTTAAAAAACTTCAAGATCTTTATAAGTTTTAATATTGATTAATAATCTATATACTTGATATTAAGAAAAGTAAATTTAATAAAATATTTGCGAAATTGAAATGCAATGCTAATTTGATATATTAATACTTCTAAGTAAACAATTCTTTAAGAACTAGATTATATATTTAAAGCAATAGAAATACGCTAAATATCTCTAAGATTTATCTTAATTTTCTTACAAATTTAATTGAAATTTGAGAGAATTATTTTCGATAATTTTGTACAACTTAGAAGTACTAGCTTTGATTAAAGCATTTTTAATAGCTTCCAAAAGTAAGAATTATTAATAATTCGAAAAAATAAATTTAAATTAACAAAAGTCTTATATAGTTAATCTTCTTAATTATCTTAAACAAAGAAGAACAACAAATCGATATAACTTTTCTTCTAATAATATATTAGTTTTGCATTATTTATTTACATTATTAATTGTAACTTACGCGATTAAAAACTAGATTAATTGCAATTTGCAATCTAGATCTTTTTGATTTTAAGCAAAAAGTAAATTGAAGATATTTCTTTATATTTATTGTGCTTAAATAATTGTAAGCAATAAAATAATTTAAAAGCTTGTAACAATTTTTGCAAAATAATCTTAAAAAAACTCTTTACAATCGAAATTATTTAAACAAATTTATTTTAAAGCTTAGACTATACTTTTGTATTAATCTTTTTTACTTAATATAAATTGACAAGTCTTAATTAAGTTTTATATAAAATATTTTTGTTAATTGCAATTTGTAATTATTATTCTTGAAATTCAATATTAGTATTTGAACTTTACTCGATATATTTATCTTTCTCTCTTAATATAAGTAACGAAAAATTGTCTCTAATTTTGTTCAATACTTTGTAGAAAATTCTTTTTCTATTGTCGAAAATAAAATAAAATTTTTTTTAATTAAATTAACTTGCAAATTAATTAAGATGTAAACTATTAAAATAACAAATTGCGCAAAATAGATTTGCAAGAATTATCTTCAATTGAAGATAATAATTAATTTAAAGCTTTTAAAGAATTAGATATATTGCAAACAAAAGTAATAAAAACAATGTCTTTAAATAATATATAGAAAATCTTTTCGAAATAAAAGAGTAATACAAAATAATAATGCAAGTAACAATTAGTAGATTAGAAAAACTATTATAGAAGAAAATGTAATTATAAACTCGAAAATATTAAAAGAATTTCTCTAGAATAAAAAAGTAATGTAAAATAATAATGCAAGCAACAATTAATTTAAATAGATTATTATATAACAATATAAACAAGTCTAATTGTAATCTCGAAGTATATCAAACTATACTCTAGTCAAAATTCCAAAGTTATAATAACATAAGTCTAAAAATAGTAATTCTTAGTATAATAATATAATTTTCGATTTCTTAACAATTCGATTCGATTTTAATTTTTAAAATCGAAAATCGACTTAATTTGATTTAATTCGATTTTAAAATAATTAAAATCGAATCGATTTTCGATTTAATTTCTAAAGTTAAATTGTCGATTCAAATCGATCTTAGAAGTTGGAATCGAAAATTGAACCAACAATTAATCTATAGATTATAGAGTCTATTATTTTATGTTCTTGTTAGAATTTTTATATTGTCTTATTATTAAAGACCTTAGTAATAGATTTGCGAGATAAATTTTAGATATGTTTTCGCGAGTCAAATAGATGTTTACTTTCTTGCAATTAGCAATTTTACAATGCTTGCAAATTCTTAACTTTATTTTTTGATCTCTATTCTTAACTTTTGTCAAGATCGCTTCGAGTCTATTTTATCAACTTTTACATTTCTTGATATTTTGACATCAAAATTTCAAACTAAATAGAACTAGCTTTGCGCTTCAACTTTATATAATTTTGTAAAATTTAAAAGAGTTTTAACTAAGTTATTGTAATACGTAGTTTTTGTGTTTCAAATTACATTTGTAGAAAAGCAATTGCTCGAACTACTTGAAACTTGCAACAACTACAACAACTTCAATTTTTTATTTAATTTTACTAGCAAAGTAACTCTATAGAGTGTTAAGTGTCTAGTTTTATATTTGAGATTTTCCACAAATTAGATCAAGAAATGCGAAAGTTGATAAAATGGTCTAGAGCAATCTTGACAAAAGTTGGGGGTAGGAATCAAAAAATAAATTTAAGGATTTGCAAGCGTTGTGAAATTGCTAATTGCGGAGCAGAAACCTGCTCGGCACGATATTGGCCTGCATGACAGGCGGGCCGCAAGGGTGTTGGAGACTAAAGAGGCTGCGCCGGCCTCCTCGCCACCTTATTAGTGTGGCTGACAGGCCTAATTTCTCTTTCCTCGTCATTATCCACGGAATGAACTCACTCTTTCGCTTCGTTATAAAGTAGCGGCTCTTCTGCAATTCCGATTGATCTTCTTCAGAGTCCATATATGATAAGAGTGTCTCTCATTGGGCGCTCTACAAACAAAGCGATTGTGCTTGGTCCAAGATCCAATGTCGTAACGGAGAATACAAGCAAGTAGCTTAAGTAACTGAATAAAGGACTACAAATCAAAATCATGGCGAAAGGTATAGCATTCCGCGACTCGGCTCGACACCCGAAGCGCTGAGATCTATCTCTGATACGCCTCTCCTTCTTTCGCTGCAACGCTTTCTTTTCCCCTTTCCTTCTATTATCCCGCTGCGGGGCTCTTTTCTTCAAGATGAAATAATGACCGAGCCTGCTTCCGTCGCCTGCTATCCGCTTCCCTCGTTGGGAAGTCGATCATTGCTTCGCAATCCGCGATCGCACGACCTGTGCAAGGTCAGACTCCCCGCAATGCGGGTCTCACTTGTCGACTCTGTGCCACCGTGGAGCCGAACAAGCCACGCTTATGCAGTCACGCTGACAGCTTTGCAAGCTGGCACGTCATATTGAACGATAACTCTCCGTACAAAATACTTGATGTGCTGACGAATGCCTCGTCATCTTTGATGTTTGCCAGTCCTGTTTGCTCTGACCAGGCACGTGCCAAGGACGGATGTTCTGAGGATAATCAATACGACCGTAAGGCGGGGAATCGTTGCACGAACTCGGATCTACCAATTGTGAGGATCTGAGGTCAAGCCTTGGGGGCGGCGGCCATGGTAGAGTCCAGAACAGCCCCAGGCTGAGCCGATCAAGTCCCCGAGGTAGATCAGCTATCATGCCTCTTTAGATGGCATCCAAGATGATTCGAAACTGGCTGACAATCTCAAAATGGGCAAGGGAATGTTACACCTTAAATACGTCGGCGCATCTATGGGCCGGGCTTCAAGATCGGGCGTCAGTGAGGGGCCAATGACCAAATCATGCAGTGACCAGAGAGGACAATCCGGCTTCAACCGAATGGAGATCATCAGGCAATTACCTCAGATCACGTTGTGGAGAAATACGAGGTTGTATCCGGCAGACCGCAGGATGATGTCGGTCGCCATCTTGGTGTCTTACAGGTTGAGTAATTCTCGTATAGCATCCCGTAGGTCCAGAGGCGGTGAGGTCGTAAGATAATGACGCTTGTAAGTCGCCCTCAAGGTTAGTCAGGCGTGGAAAGGTATATAGACCTCCACGATATCTGCTCTGTTCTATTTCTCTCCATCCTTTAGCAGCATCATCGTCTTCACTTTTCAACCTACCTTTAGAATTCCAATATCATTCTTCGTTTACCTCTCCAGAAACCAATCTACTACATCGTCTTCTCAACATGAAGCTCTCCACCATCACTGCCACCCTGGCTCTCCTCACCACCTCTGCCCTCGCAGCCCCTACTGCCCGGCAATTCGAAGCCCTCATCACCTTCCACGGCGCCACGCCCCAGGACACCTTCACCCAAGCTGTCCCTACTGACGGCACGATCTTCTACGTCTGTAAGTCAACGACGTTCCTTCCCTACCTTGCTTGTTCCCTAGCTTCCCCTACTCTTCCCCTTCTTTCTCTCCTAAGTCCCTCCGTTACAAGCCCGTTCCTCTTCATTTGGCCGTTTCGCTCAGACCGCCTCCAGAGCGAATGGAAGCTAACATCCTATCAGACGACAGATCGAGCATCACGTCTATCAGCTCCGCCGGCGGTGCAACCTGCACCTTTCACGGCGTTGACGGCAGCCAGACCACGATTGTAGGCGTGCAGACCGTGGACGTTGGACCCCCGCAGGTGCAGCTGACCGGGTCTTGCCGCGCCTTGTAATTCATCTCCCAGATGAGAAAGCGAGGAGACGCCAGTAATTGGTGACGGAAAGGCCGAAGAAGCAGGAAGAGGATCAGTCGAGTAGGATGTATGACGTAAAGAAGGCTCAACGGGAGATGGGATATATGGACTTTCCTTAACAAGCGATAAAGAATCTGATATTCCTTGCATAAAGCACCAGAGAGCTGAATGTCAGTTTTATGCTCAATATTGCTATCATTGGGTAATTCACAAGCTCGGTATTGAATAGCGAGGTCCACAGTCTCTTGTTTACAATCTGTTATCTGAGCTCGAGTCTCCGTTCCCTTCCTACCACTTCCTCTCCCAAGCTCCTACCCAGCATCATTCCAACCCCTAAAATACGCACTGCTACCCTCCCCAAAACCCCCTCAAAGGCCGCAAAACCATCTCATGCCCAACCTACGTCTGGACTCACTCAGCAACGCCTCCCCCCAGGGGAATCTACACCCATCCTCCCTTTTCCTCTTTACCACATCTCCCAAGTCCGAAAGATTATATGTCGCCCGGGAAAGCACACCCCACCCTCCACCATGTTCGCAAATTGACTCTCACCTTTCCAATCCTTACCACTCTCTTTAGTTCAATCTACTCAATCCATCATACCTCGCTAGTCTTCCACTCCATTTGCTCAGCAACGCCTCTCCCCACTCACCCTTCGCACCAACTCCCTCAGCCCAAGGGAATATCCTCTCACCGGAATGCAAATCCACTCCCATTCTGCTCACCTCCAAATCCACCACCCCACTCAGCTCCCTAACACACCATTCTTCTTCACCTTCAAATCTCTTGTATGCTGGTATCACCCTCTCTTTTCTCTGATTCCACCCCTTATTCTCACTCTCAGCTTATATCCCCTTTTAGCTATTGATCTAATCCTCTTAATTTCAGCTTTTTATCTATTACTTTCTTGTTGTTGGTTCGTACTGGCAATCTTCTTATTTCAATTTATCTTTCCATTTATCTTTAGATATGTCGTTCTTCGAAATCAAGATTATCACTCTTGTAAGTGTCTGTTCTTAATTCTTCTTATCTTTCACTCCACCATGCGATCCACCTCTAGTTCTACCATCTCTCCTAGCTTGCCAGTTCCTTACACTCTTCTGACTTCTCAAATCCATCGTCCCTCTTGCTCTTCTATCTACTATTCTTCTTGCCTCCCAATCTTAGCACCCTTCAAACCTCCCATTCACCATCTTTTCTAACTCAAATCACCGTTCTTACACCTCTCAACCCACCACCCTCCTCTAGCTTGCCAACCTAGCATCCCTCAAAGCACTCATCCACCTCCCTTCGACTTTCCAATCCCATCATCCTTCCCCAGCTTTTAAATGAATCTCCGCCATTTCTCCAGTCTCTCAATTCTCTTCGATCCTTTTTAGGCCAGTTCGGCATCCCTCCTAGCTTGCCAACCCAGCCTCTTTTTAAACTTTTTCCACAAATCATCTCCCTCTCTCACCAAGCCTTCTTTCACCATCCCTCCCAGCAACTCATCCTTTGAACATTCCTCCTTCCTACAATCATCCCTCACCAACGTCCCTCGCTAGCCCGGGGGAACAGTAAACTCTTCCTAGAAGCCTACACGGCATAGAGAGACACAATGTGCATTAGATGTCAAGGCAGTGGATGCCAAGGCAATGGGTGGGAAGGCATAATGCGGTGTCAAACGACAATCTGAAGGGTTGCAGCTAATGAGTGGGAGGGAGTAAGATTAGGAAGTAGGGAGGTGGGGTGGGGGGTGTTTGTAATAATAGGAGAGATTTGATGATGGAGGAGGGGAGGTGGTGGAGAAGGATGCAGGGGGGAGTATACATGTAGCCATGACCATTATAAGAAAAAGGTGTAGAGTGAAATTGATATCTAAAAGATTATCGGGTTCTTGAAATATAGAGAGTGGTATAAAGGTAGGCATGACTGGGATGAAGAGAGAGATCGAAGTTGATCCTAAGAGATTATCGGATCGTTGGGTAGTACGAGGAGTAGTTGGGACCTGGATGAAAAGAGAGATGAACGAATTGGTATCTTTCTCCTCCTTACAATGTTGTACATCAGAAAGAGTCTGGACAGGGGGTCCATACTTGCCCCTCCGCCTGGTGTGGCCAAACCACGATCCCCACGTTCCTAATGCAATAGCCCCGCCCAGATCCATCAATCCTCCTCTTCCGCTTCTCCCCCATCTTCCCCATCATCCTCATCCTCGTCCTCTTCCCCATCCCCATCCCCATCCCCAACCTCGAAATCCGCATCTGCGTCCTTATCGCCCTCCCCAAACTTCGTCCCCTCCCCCGCCTCCCCCACAAGCTGCCTATCCGCCTCCCTCCCCGCCACCGCCTCATCCACATCCCCTTCCCCCACCCCCACCCCCCCTCCTCCCTCCTTCCCTCCCTCCTCATCCCCATCCTCACTCCTTTCCGAATCCACAGCCCCATCCCCACCCATCTGCTTCCCCCGCAACGAACTCCTCGTCTTGCGCTCACTCCCCAACACCCCCTCCCTCCCTCCTCTC